>Ga0316205_10000535_pt1 | contig 68692 bp, 69 predicted proteins | sample 3monthpyrite_MG_FD_204941 | JGI IMG/M metagenome (GOLD analysis project Ga0316205, IMG submission 204941) | Microbial mat bacterial communities from mineral coupon in-situ incubated in ocean water Damariscotta River, Maine, United States -... | ecosystem: Environmental > Aquatic > Marine >...
AGGGCAAGATCGCCGCCAAAAAACGCGTATCACGATTACAGGTCGTGCCTTAGATCTATAATTTCATGCCCATCACAGCTTTGTCCGATTCGTTTCATTTAACCCCGTATACCAATATTAAATAGTCCTTGGGGAGCTAATCAGACTCGCCGTAGTGCAGCGTTAAGGCTGCCTTCTAGCAATTTTTAGCAAGTAATTCAGAAAAAATACCTTATGAGGGATGTCGCAAACTGCCATAAAACCCAGTATAAAAAGTTGCTTTTTTAATGAAAAACTCCTACATTATCAGTTAGATAGCTAAGAATAGACAATAACAGTTGTATTTTAACTTAGATAAATGGGGTTTTTACTCGTATGACAGCCAAAATCATCTCTGTTGCTCAAGCGAAAGGAGGCGTTGGTAAAAGTACACTGTGCGCTAATTTGTCTGTCACTTTGTCGCAAGCCGCTAAAGTTTTAATGATAGATTGTGACCCTCCTCAGAACTCTTTATCCGCTTGGTATCATGTTCGAGATGATACTTATGAAGATACAGGACTAAGTTTAGCGGTAGCCGCAACTCCCGCACAATTGATTTCTGTAGTTGAAAAAAATAAAGCTGATTTTGACTATATTGTGATTGATGGTGCACCGCATGTTAATCCGTTGGTAAGAACCATGCTATTAATTTCAAACCTGGCATTGTTGCCGCTCGCACCATCTTCTGTTGAAATTTGGTCATTTTCAACCTTTGAAGATTTAATCCATGCCGCAAGTAAGTTTAACAAATCCCTTAAAACCAAAATAGTTTGGAATCGAGTCAGAAAGCGGGTTAAGTCTTCAGAAGAAGTAATTGAAACCGTTAGTAAAGACTCTAAATTAACAGCACTCAAGAACCAAATAACCTTCAGGGTTGCTTATGTTGACTCATTCGCAGAAGGTTGTAGCGTCTATGAATGGACTGATCCCATCGCCAGCGCCGAGTTTTGGTCTTTGAGTTCTGCGGTCAAGCGTTTTCTTAATAAAGTTGAGCCGGTAAGATTATCAAAATCTGTAGCGGCTCAGAGTTTTATTAAGAAGGGTGTGTGAGTTTATTAGATCAGCTCACTCCCACCTGTTACGCTGGGAGTGATCGTTCTTTTAAATTCAAAGTTAAAGTTTAATTCTACACTTCGAACTTTCATCTAAACATTCAAAGCTCAGCCAATTGTTTTTTGGGTCATAATCCATTGGTTTACCTGTATATGGATTAGTATGTTGGGATTCTTTGATCGAAGATTGTACTGAAGTGTCGGCTAACCGTTTAAGGTCGAGTTGAAGTTTAACAAGAGAAATCATTCCGTTCAAATCATGCACTCTTGCCACGTAGTCCTGTGCTTCAACTTTCATAGCGGGTAACAAAAGTTTTCCACCAATGTTGTACAAGCTCGCTGGTGAAAAACCGACAAGCCCATCCACGTCCTTAAAACAGCATTCGATATCGCCTTCTTCCAGATTATTAATGGTCTTATAAAAGGTTCTCGCTGGTAATTTACTCAACTCAATGACTGGTTGGGTGAAGTACTGGTTGTAGTCATTGACCGATGCATTGGGTTGTATTAGCCAATGCATTGGCGTTGTAGTTATACCATAGAAACTGACTAGGTCATCGATATCAATTGTTGAAATCGTATTTTTAAATGCTCTCAGTTCAAAAATAAATGATTCGCTGATATCGAGCTGACCATCCGTTAATGGTTCTAAGGTTTTTGTCAACAACCTGTCAGACATAGGCGGAAGTTCATCATTTACCTTTAAAAATTCAGATACGGTTTGTATATCTCGCCAGATACTAGCGACAGCAACCATCTTGTCGATTAGAGAGTTTCCTTGTTCCAGCATACGTTTCCAGAAAGTTATGTCTCTAGAAACGATTTCGAAGAACCGTAATTTATCCTTATCGTTAAAAGTATTCGCTAGCTTGATTTGACTTAGTCTCATTAATACACCGTATGAAGGGAGAGGAGATGCAAAGGTGACATGATCAATACTTTGATATTTCTTCATCTCGATAATTTGTTCGTATCGTTCTAGCATTAATTTAAGTCTTTGATCTTGAACGGGAAGATCATCTATTTGAGCTCTCAGTTTTGTACTGCATCCATATTCTGTTCTTGCGCGGCAGTTATCATAATTATCGACCCAGGAGTCATCAATACCTTCACCACCAAGTATTTCAATATAGTCAGAACTGGTAATTTCATCTAAATCATTCTCATCTCTATTTTCTTGATAACGATTTATTAACTGCAATCCAATATTCACGATATCTTTTTTAGATGAAGCTGCAGACATTCCCCAAATTGCATAATAAGCGTTTTCTTGATTGGGAGGCATTTTGATTGGTTCTATCAGTTCAACCACTTCAGGGGAAAGCTCTTCATCAAAAATCGACAAATTAATAAATAAAGTGATCACCACAAATAGAATTATTATAGCGAACATACCGAATAGTACTTTTGGAACTGGAAATTTAGATTTTGTCATGAATATAACCTAGTTTTAGCGAATGTTATCGGAGATTAAAGTATCTTCAAAAGCGGAGTTAGTAGCCTGAGTGAAACATCCTAAAAAGCTGAGTAACAAGTATATGTGCGTCGCTGGATAGGATTAAATGCTACACTTCGGCTTATGACTATAAGTAGTAAAAACAATACTGTCCATACCGCATCATTTGAGATCGACCCGGACATGGGGCAAGTAAAGACAAATGATAACGTGATTCGCCTTGGTCCTGTGAATATGTGAGTTCTCCTAGTATTGATTGAAAATCAGGGAAAGGTTGTTAGCCGCGCAGAACTCTTTGATCAAGTGTGGAAAAATCAGGTGGTGAGTGACGATACCCTGACGCGGTGTATTTCTGACATTCGATTAAAATTAAGCGAGCTTTCTGGAAAAACTGGTTTAATCGAAACTATTCCTAAGAAAGGTTATCGCTGGGTATTGGATGCGTCCATGCAATACACGCCACTAACAAATGTTGCACCGTATGAGCCGTCTGAACAGGTCTCTGCATGGAAACAGGTGTTAATGTGGTCGTTAAGTGCTGTCTTATTTTTTATGCTTTTATCGACAGTTGTTTTTTGGGGAGTAAAACATTCTGCTTCGACTGATATAGTTCGTGTGGCCTTATTGCCGACGCGAACTGATGATGAAACGCAAAGAGTGCATGCCGATGAGTTCGATGACTCTTTACGCAAACAAATTTTATCAACAGGTAAGATTCGGTTTTTGTCGTCTCGGACTATCGAAAACAAAGACGTGTATCCGTATTTGTCACGAGAATTTGCCGCAAGATGGATCATTGAAAGTCGCATTCGTCGGCATAACAACAAACTTAAAATCTCTATTAACTTGGTTGATGCTAAAACAGCATTGGTTGTCGATTCTATGGCGGGTTATATTCAAACTGATTCAGACGATATTAATCAGTTGACTCAAAAATTTGTTGAGCTTCTTCTCTTAGAATAGCAACTTGGTCTTTTAAATACTGACTAATTTTTAATCAAGCCTATTCGCCCAGTATTTTGCCGTGTATAATACGCGCCCTCAGCGCCTGGCAGATATTATGCGGCGCACCAGAATTCTTTTAACTTATTGATTTAGAAATAAACTTAGATAAATCATCAAATAATAAACTTGGAGTAGAAAATGGCGATCGAACGTACTTTTTCAATTGTAAAACCTGACGCAGTGGCAAAAAATGTCATTGGACAAATCTATGCGCGTTTTGAAAGTGCTGGGTTACAAATTGTTGCAAGTAAAATGATGCAATTGAGTAAAGAAAAAGCGGAAGGTTTTTATGCAGAGCATAAAGAACGTCCATTTTTCAACGATTTAGTTGCTTTTATGACCTCTGGTCCTGTAATGGTTCAAGTGCTTGAAGGTGAAGACGCGATTAAAGCTAATCGTGAAATTATGGGCGCAACTAACCCCGCTGAAGCGGCTCGCGGAACACTTCGTGCTGATTTTGCGTCATCTATTGATGAAAATGCGGCTCATGGTTCAGATGCTCCTGAGTCTGCGGCTCGTGAAATCGCTTATTTCTTTTCTGAAGATGAGATTTGTAAGCGCATTAGATAAGTAAAAATCCCCCTCAGTCCCCTTTGTAAAGGGGGAAGAGGCAAAGTTTCCCCTCTTTGTAAAAGAGGGGTTAGGGGAGATTTAAATTCCCCTCAATCCCCCTTTCAGAAACGGGGAGAATTAATTTCCACGCAAAAAGGTACTGTAATGAGTAAACTTAATCTACTCGACCTGACACGCGACGAAATGGTTGAATTCTTCAAAGAAATCGACGAAAAACCATTTCGAGCACCTCAAGTTTTTAAATGGCTACACCAATTTGTCACTGACGATTTTGATCAGATGAGCAATATTTCTAAATCCCTCAAACAAAAACTCAAACCAATTTGTGAAATTAAAGGTCCGGAAATCATCACTGAGCAACTGTCAGACGATGGCACGATCAAATGGGCATTGAAAACTGGGGACGGTCAGGCGATTGAAACGGTTTTTATTCCCGATGGCGAGCGAGGGACTTTGTGTATTTCATCGCAGGTGGGCTGTGTTTTAAATTGCTCTTTTTGCTCGACCGCACAACAAGGTTTTAATCGAAATTTAACCACTGCAGAAATTGTTGGTCAGGTGTGGCTGGCAGCTCGGCGGATTGGTGCGCTTCGAACTACCGGTAAACGCCGGATTAGCAATGTCGTTTTTATGGGAATGGGCGAGCCGCTATTAAATTTTGAGCCAGTGGTTAACGCTTGTAATATTTTACTCGATGATTTTGGCTATGGGCTTTCTAAACGCCGGGTTACGATTAGTACGTCAGGTGTGGTACCAGGTTTAGACAAATTGATTGAAAAAGCCGATGTTGCGCTGGCACTTTCGTTACACGCACCGAATAATCAGTTGCGAGACGAGCTAGTTCCGGTCAATAAAAAGTATCCAATTGAAGTATTATTGCCATCGGTTAAGCGATATTTAGACGATTCAAGCGCAAGTAAGAAGGTCACTATTGAATATGTGATGCTTCAAGGTGTCAATGACACACCTGCACACGCGAGAGAACTTTCACGTATATTGAAAGATTTACCTTGTAAGATTAACCTGATCCCTTTTAATCCTTTTCCAAAAACTCGTTATCAAACCTCATATCGCAAGGATATTGATAAATTCGGTGAAATTTTGATCAACAAAGGCTTTGTTGTTGTCACAAGAAGGACACGTGGTGATGATATTGATGCAGCTTGTGGGCAACTAGTCGGTCAAGTAGCTGATAGAACTAAGCGCGAAGAGCGGCGGTTAAAAAAGGAAGCCAAGATTTCGGTAAGAACCATTGATTAAGTATTCGACACCTAAATCATCCAGGATCGCCAAACTGGATGAGTTAACAATATTGCTTCGAGCGATATGATATGATTGAACAAATAACATTTTAACGATAGACTCTGCTCAGTTCTCGCTTTAGAGGTGTTGATTTATATGCAAATACAGATTACAAGACGTATCCCCCGAATCTTTTTTTTGTTCGGTCTTTCAATCCTGATTTCTGCCTGCCAAACGACTACCGATACCTCATCCAAAGCCATCCATTCGCAGGGTTCTCCTGTTAGCCGCTCTGAATTCAATAGTGAAAAAGCGGCGCAGAATCGTTTAAGTGCGGGCTTGCAATATCTAAAAGCTGGAAACTTTCAAAATGCTAAGCGTCACTTAGACAAGGCGCTTGAATTTGGCGCAGACACAGGCAATGTGCATTTTGGGATTGGCTATTATTTTGAGCAAGTGAAAGAGTATAAAAAGGCAGAAAAATCTTATAAGAAAGCGCTTAAGTTAGAGCCAAAAAATCCGGATTTTTTAAATGGTTATGCTTCATTTTTGTGTAATAAGGGAGATTATAAAAATGCAGATAAATATTTCAATAAAGCAATTGCTAGACCCATCTATCCAGATATCACCTCCGCATTAGTCAATGCTGGAGTTTGTGCGAAAAAAGCACAAAAGAAAGATAAAGCCGCCAGTTATTTTCGTAAAGCGCTTAATCGAAATAATAAACTACCAGTCGCGTTAATCGAAATGGCAGAAGCGGAATTTGATAAAAAGCGATATGAGCGAGCGTTTAAATATATCCAGCGTTTTGAAGCTGTATCTAGACCAACAGCAAACTCGTTATGGTTGGCGCTACGGGTCGCGCATTTTCTTGATAACAAAAACGATTTGGCAAGTTACGCAATTAAGTTAGAGCAACTTTTTCCAGACTCCGATGAAACAGCAGACTTTTTGGATAATCGTAGCCAATGGATGTAAATAATAAAAACAATAATGAGTCGTCGATTGATATTGGTGCATTACTGATCGAAGCGAGAAATAATCTTGGATTAGCAACAAAAGATATTGCTGATGCGTTAAATTTAGCCGATGAAGTGATTAGTGAAATAGAGAAAAATAATTTTAATCAAGACTTTCCTGTCGCCTTTATTAGAGGATATGTTAAATCTTATGCGACTAAAGTTGGACTTGATACCAGTCCTATTTTAAATGAGTTTGATCGACAAACAGGTGTTGTATCCCCTTCGCTAAAAAGCGTAAAAGCGATCTCTTCGTTTGACAAAAAGACTAAAGAAATTAACTCCGGTCATTTATTATTCAAAGGGATCTCAATTTTAATTGTTATTGTATTTTTATCTTACGCTGGCTGGAAATTATGGGAGCGTTTAAAGAAAGATACTTCTAATACTGGCGTTGTAGAATATTCTTACGATACTTCAAGTTCTGATATTAGTAATCAACTTGAGACAGATGATGCGAAGCAAGATTCAAGTGCTGGCACGAGTAGCGATAATAAATTAACCTCGTCGGAGATTCAGTTGATAACTGAATCTGAACCGAATCATGAATCTCTATCGACAACAGAACCCGAATTGTCAGCTGAAACTGAACAAAAGTCAGAAATAAACAATGGTGATTCGGTTGCGAGTTCTTCCCAAAATATTATTGATGACGCTAACCTTGTAAAAGTAAACTTAGTGCTCGATTTTTCAGCAGATTGTTGGGTGAAAATCACTGATGCTCGTGGAGAAATACTAGCAGAAGGTATCAAGAAAGGCGGAAAACATATGCCATTAGAAGGTGCTAAACCAATCACAGTTATTCTAGGTGACCCATCGGCGGTGACCTTAAATTACCAAGGTGATGCGTTTGACCTTTCTTCTTACCGAGCCGGACGAAGAGCTGATATTGTTTTGAATTAATCTGATCTGAACACGTTTGATTTGAGCAAATGCTAGTCGGTTACCCTGGTAAAACAAATTTAGAGATTTAAAGAGTAGAAAATAATCATGAAAGGCGAATCATGGATCAAGCGGCGTAAAAGCCGAAAAATAATGGTCGGTAATGTTGCGATTGGTGGTGATGCGCCTATTGCAGTGCAAAGCATGACCAATACCGAAACTTGCGATGTGAAGGCAACCCTTCAGCAAATCAACCAAATTGCAGATGCGGGCGCTGATCTTGTTCGGGTGTCTGTCCCGACTATGGATGCGGCGGAAGCATTTAAACAAATCAAACTTTCTTCGCCTGTTCCTCTGGTGGCTGACATTCACTTTGATCATAAAATTGCGCTTAAAGTTGCCGACTATGGTGTTGATTGTTTAAGAATTAATCCGGGAAATATCGGTAAAGAAAATCGCATCCGCGCGGTGATAGAGAAAGCACGTGATAATGATATTCCGATCAGGATAGGTGTTAATGCGGGTTCACTGGAAAAAGATCTGCAAATGAAATATGGCGAGCCAACCGCTGAAGCATTAGTTGAGTCTGCGTTTAGACATATTGATATTTTGGATAAGTATGATTTTCAAAATTATAAAATCAGCTTAAAAGCCTCAGATGTTTTTATGACGGTTTCGGCCTATCGAAAACTCGCGAGCCAAATTGAACAACCGCTACATTTAGGCATAACAGAAGCGGGAGGTTTAAGAGCTGGCGCGGTAAAATCTTCAATTGGTTTAGGATTATTACTGTCAGAAGGTATTGGCGATACCATCAGAATTTCTTTAGCAGCAGATCCAGTAGAAGAAATAAAAGTCGGTTTCGATATTTTGAAGTCGCTAAGTTTGCGCCAAAGAGGTATAAATCTTATCGCTTGTCCTTCTTGCTCGCGCCAACAGTTTGATGTGATCAAAACGGTTAACGAATTAGAAATGCGATTAGAGGATGTAAAGGAAGCAATCGATGTCGCAATTATTGGTTGTGTGGTTAATGGTCCAGGAGAGGCAAAAGAAGTTGATCTCGGATTAACAGGCGGTCTTAAATCTAGTTTGTTGTACAAAGACGGTGAAAAAAATCGCAAAATAAATAATGATGAGTTGGTTGATGAGCTAGAAAAGCAAGTGAGAGATAAATTAGCAGCAAGAGCGGAAGCAGTTGATAAGAAAGCCAAAGGTGAAACTTTGATTAAAGTGGGTTGAACCGTTTCATAGTTACCATTGGTGTTAGCTTCAATCAAATTTATTATAAAAATTTCGGCTTGGTTCAAGTCTTTGAATAAGGGGATACGCAGAACTTTCACTTTGCTCTTTATTGGCTAGATTCAGTGGGAAGTCTGGATGTCCCAAAATGTCACTTTGAAATAAATAATTGTGTTAAATATTCCGTTTTTCACGCGCAAACGTTTTTTATTCTTTGATAAACTACATTAACGCTATGTGTTAACTTGCAGAAAAATGGTGAATTTTACCGAAAATTGTCTTTTGTAAAAAGTGGAATATGACGCGAGCTAGAATGAGTAGGTGGCGCGTATCGCAGGGAATGATCTATGTTTGCGATGTTATAGGTCGTTGATTTAACGCTAAACATAAATTACTCTGATTAATTCACAAATGATAACGCGCCAGATGGATAAGATCCGTTGGCGTTTGAATTCACTGTTATGTGGCCTAAGGAATATGGAAATTCTCGCAAAACTAGAACTACTAGAAATTGATGACTCGGAGTGGCGGGTGAAGTATTCTTCTGGAATGCGCTCCAACATAAATTATGGGGATGACAATTATAGCTGTATTGTCGACTTCAAGCGTGAAGGTGAAGTCAAGCAAGGCGAAACTGTCGAGTGTGAAATTTGTTTCTTGACGCATGAACCACATATTGGGAAATTGGCTGAAGGAATGAAATTCAAACTATTTGCTGGCAATGTAACTTTCGCGAGTGGGGTGATTCAATATGTATCCGAATAAATCACATAACCAGACACAGCTGAAAGAACAGCACAAAAGACGTGCCGTCTTCAGTGCTAGGCGTTAATGTACAAATAACCGTGTAAAGTTTGGAGACTATTGTGAAAAAAATTATTTTACTGATTGTATTGGTTATGCTGTCTGGTTGTGCGAGTGTTAAGAACATTAGAGATACAGCTAGACTAGAACCAAAGTCAGGGATAATGCTCGTCAATTTCGAATCGAATCATTATGGCTACAAAGCAACTATAATTAATAAGAAGAACATAACTTGGGCATCTGCTGTTTTTGATATTAAAAGAGATGATAATCTACGAGTTATTACGTTACCAGCCGGTGATTATACATGGCGTGGGATCTATGTTGGTACAGGTGCTTCAGAATTTAGAGATGATTATGATTTTACTATTCAAGAAGGTTATGTGAACTATGTCGGTGACGTGCTTATTATCATTGATGGGAGATCAAATCGTTATAAAATTTCGTTTTCCGATAATGAAAAAACTATCTCTAGATTTAAGGAAGAATATCCAAAGCTTGCAGAAAACAATAAAATTATTAAGAACATTACAAACAGACCTAATAAAAAAGATATAAACACTAAGTAGTGATTGCGTTATAACTTTATAGGAATGTAAATTAAATAGATAACATTAACCAAACCGTGCAGGCGACGCGTTACACGCGACACCTGACGGAAGCGTTAGTTGTCATAAGTGTTCTGACAAAATCGAGAATAAGATGAAAAAAATTATTACGATTCTGCTTGTTGCGTTTACGCTATTTTCTAGCTATTCAAATGCTTGTCGCTTCAGAGCGCAAACTATCGAAGAACTTTTCGAAAACTCATCTTATGTCATAACCGCATGGGTAACTGGGATTGAGCTACCAGATTTTGAGCGCAATAAGAAAATTAGAATGGGTAAGGAGAAAGGAGAGCTAGTTGTCGTTGTTGGGTATGAAACTGAGGTTTTAAGTCTACTACCCATAGAAAAATATAAAGGGCGAAGGAAGCCTCCTAAAAAAGTGTTAAGCGGATTTTGTGGGAATGGAATTGTGGATCTTAAAGACAAAGCTGTATTCTTCATTACCAAAGAGGAAGGTGAATACACTTCATACGCTATTTCAGAGTCACACAATAAAGAATACTATCAAAAGTCTTTGGCTAAGATTAAAGAGTTAAGCAACTAACAAGCGGTTGGTGTCGCGACAGCTCACTCGCGCACTCGTTCACTGCCGCACAACCGAGCGTTATGTGAGGGAATATGAACATCTTTAAATATCTAGTTGTTGTAATTTTTATCGGATTCTCAAATGAAGCATTCTCTTGTTCATGTGCTGCCAGTCCAATTACTGAGAAAATTCAGGAAGCAACGAAGATTATTCAAGGTGTAGCGATAAAAGTCGAATTACAAGAAGGCGTGGACTTCTTTAACGCTAAGAAAACAACATTTAGAATTGATAAAACTTACAAGGGTGATGTTCCTGAAGAGTTCTCTGTCTACTCTGCCGTAGACTCAGCATCGTGTGGTGTAGACTTCTCCGTTGGCTTAAAGTATGTCGTACTTGTTTATGATAACGACCGTGTTACGTCATGTGGCGGGCAAGAAGAATGGTACGAAAAAGAATACGAAGACCGAATGGATATGCACGGCATTGGACTATTAAAGGAACTTCGAAAATCACATAACCAGTCAAAGCAGTAGATGAACTACTGTTTGAGGCGTTATACCAACAAGGAGAGTTATGAAAAAGTTAACTATCTCTAACCCAAGAAAGAATTGGGTAATATCAGAACTTAGCTCTCTATTAGAGGAGTGGGAGCTATGGCAAAAAGATGTAGAACAGATAGAAGACCATCCATTTAATTCAAATACTCAATCTGAAGTATTTGCCGATGGCGAAGAAAATATGGAAAAGCACTCCATACTTCAAATGAAAACGATCACTTTCCTAGATAATAATATTGATGGGCACTGGTTCATCAATGGACGTGCAGACAACAGCTGTGATAGAACTGACCTTCGTCTAAATTTTCGAGTAAATCATCGCCTTCAAGAATTGAGGGAAATTCATGCTTCACTTTCATATGCACTGGTTACTGATTCGTTCTGGAAGCAAAAAGGTAAAGAAATGATTGATAAAATTGCCGATAAATCACCCGAGGTAGCTTTGGATATCGTGGCTGGTTATTTAAAGAATCCAATGGCTAGCGATGAATAGGTATAACCAAACGCGGCAAAGCGAAAAATTACTCGCTGACTCGCTCGCATTTTTCGTTTGCGCTCGGCGTTATGAGTCAGAATGAATAAATTATTAGCTACTCTCTCAATATTATTGTTCTCATCTGCGGTTTTGTCAGAAAACCTTGTTGTTCCTGAAATTGTCGTGAGTGAATGGGGGTATAAAACAGTCAAAAACGATTCATGGCAAGAAATAAAACGAATCAAGGCTGACGGTGAATATTATCCTAGATTTAGGATTCGGAAACATTGCTTTAAAGATGACGTTGAAGCTCAAAATTTAGACAAAGAATTGATTGGCGAAATTAACAGCAAACCAGGTGCTTCAAAAGTATACAGAGATTCTTTCGTGTATGGAGATTGTTTATTTGAACTCAGAACATGGGTCAACTATTTCTATTTAGAGTACCAGCCAAAAGTATTTGAGTTACTTAAAAACTATATAGAAGAGCGTAAAGCTCATAACCAGTCAAAGCAGTAGATGAACTACTGTTTGAAGCGTTAGGCAAAGATAAACCGAATGAATCGTAAACATACTGCATGGAAGAAAAGTAGAAAGTTTGGTGATATTTATGGCGGTCGAACTCGACCACGTCTTAATGATAATATATTTCAGCGAACACATAGCCTTAAAAGACCACAAGAAAATGATGTGCTTCCCATTTTAATAGAAGAGAATCCTTCAAAAGATTTCTTTTTTCCACTTTCAATTGATGAGGCGCTTGAGGCATTAAAGGCTTTTCCCAAAAGAGACTATGAAGGAATTACACATATTTGGTTAAAGAGAATAAAGCTATCCGAATATAAAAACGGTTCATTACCATTGGCAGAGTTTATATGTGGTAGTGGAGTCCGGGTGGTTATTCTGTACCCAATGCCAAAAAATATGAAACAAAACTTAGGTGAGAAAAAGCCTTCACAACGTACACTAAATGAATACGCCAAATATAATGGAAATGTAATAAAATCTGGTAATAAATGGTTCTGTAGCTGGGAAATATCGAATCTTAGAAAATTCTACATTAATTGTTTGCTTTACCATGAAGTTGGTCATCATATTGACTGGTATTATAGAAACTGGAGTAAAGCGAATACTAAACAGCTCGAAGACTTTGCTAATGAATATGCCATACAGAAAACTTCAACGGCTACATATGTATTTAATAAATTAGAAAATGAAAAAAATGCCTAACAAATCGTTCAACCTGACACTTAATGTGTCTCGCCTTTTGTGGCTTCCGCTTCGCTCCATGTTGCCACAAAAGCCAAGCCACATTAAGTGCCGGTTAACTCGGCGTTAAGGTTTAAATGAAAATAATACTAACCATAGTCATTTTACTGTTAAGGCCTTCAGTTTGTTTGGCTTGTGACAATGCAACTGAATCGTATTTCTCTTCAGCTAATTTAAAAGTTTTTCCTGAAAGAGTATATGACCCAATTGATAAAGCTGAGGCTGAAAGACGAGAAAAAGCAGGTAAGGCTTATTATATTCAACTTGTATGTGATTCTGGTGATGTATTAATGTTGACGAAAAGGTATCAGAAAAAGATACTTTTCCAGTTCGACTACCTAGATAATGCTGATGGTATATATGGCAAGTTAATTACAGATGCAAACGGAAAAGTTTCTGAATATGATAGTCGTAAAAAACCTTAACCAGTCAAGGCAAGCGATACAAAAATCGCACGCCTGCTTTTGGCGTTATATTAAAAAACAAAGTGGGTTACCAGTTCATGATTAGGCACTTTCAATACAAAAAAATATGTTTAGGAAGAGACTATCTGCAAGAACACTTCTCAGACTCATTTAGCTTAGCCGAAGTAGCTAAATATTCGTGTATGTCCCAATATCATTTTTGTAGAGTTTTCACAAATGTATTTGGTGAGTCACCAAATACATTTGTTACTAGATTGCGAATTAAAAAAGCAAAAGAAATGCTGATAACTGAAAAATTTAGCATAGGAAAAATCTGTGAAAGTGTAGGCTATTCTAGTATTGGAAGTTTTTCTTCCCTTTTTAGAAAAAAAGTAGGAATGTCGCCTACTCAATATCGTCGTGAACTTTGGGGCTTATCAAGTGAACCTCTAAGCTTTCCAATGCAGTCTATTCCCCTTTGTTATGCGCAGAATTTATTTGATTTAAAAGATCACGGAATGAAGAAAAGAAGATAGCAATATTGAAGAAAAAAATCACTATTTATTCTGTTAGAATTATAAATCAAATTAATAAAGGAGTTGAAGGATGATACAAGCAATAGTTCATGTAACAGTACATGTGTTAGATCAGGATGAAGCCCTTAAATTCTATACTGAAAAACTCGGATTTGAAGTAGGTATGGATATGACAATGGACGGTGGTTTCCGTTGGCTGACAGTGTTCGCAAAAGCACAACCTAAACTTGAGTTAGTATTGGCTGAACCTAAGGAAGGACCAATGTTTGATAAGGATTCGGCTGAACAAATTAGACGCTTAGTTTCAAATGGTGCATTTGGCGTCGGCGTTTTTGAAACTGATAATTGTCAAAAGACTTACGATGAGCTCCTCGAGAAAGGTGTAGAGTTTACCCAACCTCCCACAGAACAATTTTATGGGATAGAGGCATTGGGAAAGGATAACTCTGGTAATTGGTTTAGCTTAACTCAACAAACAACATAAAAAATATAACAAGGCAAATCAACATGAACCGCCAAAGTTAAAGCGCCCAGTTATTTACAACGTTATATAAACCCAAAAAGTTGATTATCGGCGTCAGAAAAAAATCATTCTTTAGTTTGTATTTGGCTCCCACATAGTGTTATCGTGCTCCATCGAATTTAAGATCGCAATCACCTTTCTACCACAAGCAAACTAGGAGAGGGTAAGGTGGAAAGCAAGTACAAATATAACTAGCTATTTGACGATTTTATGGCAGGATTAACGCTCTTTTGGCCAAGATAAAATAAATTTAGCGCCTCCTAATGAAGAGTCTTCAACTTTCGCTGAACCATTGTGAAGTGTTATCACTCTTTTTACTATGGCAAGCCCCAATCCAAAACCTTTGTTGCTTTTCTGGTTTTTACTTTTATTCTCAAGCTGGACAAATGAATCAAAAATTTTAGTTTTTGATTCATCAGGAACACCTAAGCCATCATCTTCGACTAAAATTTGATATTTTTTTTCAGATTCAACAAAGCTAACTAACACCTTCTTTTCTGCAAACTTACAAGCATTGACAATCAAGTTTTGTAGTGCACGCTCCATTAAGTAACTATCACACAGAATACTGGTTTTGTTCGCTTTTTTATCAAAAACAATTTCATGCTCAGGAAAGTTTTTTTGTAACCGAATAATCAGCGTTTCAATCAGTGTGTTGAGATCGCCTTTTTCTAAATTTGTTGTGGTAGAAATGCTTTCTAGAGAAGCAAAATTTAGTAGCTCGTTGATCAGCTGATTCATTTCTTCAATATCTTCCGCGATGCTACTGATCCGCTGTTTGATCTCGTCGAGATTATGGGATTCTTCCGCCATTTGCAAAGAAAACCTAACTCTCGCCAGCGGTGTGCGCAGTTCATGGGAAATAGAATGAGACATGGCTTGTTGGGTTTCTACCAGCAATTTGATTTTATCCAAAAGAGTGTTGTAAGCTTTAGCTAGGTGGCTTATCGATGATGTAGCGGGTAAATTAATTTTTGATGACCATTGCTGTTGATCAAATTGATTGACGGCATTTTCCAGCCGATTAAGATCTTTAGAAAGTGGCCATATCCAATAGAAAACCATGATTGCAATCAGCAGGTAAAATATTATGATAAATAAATTTTTGTAAAAGTTGTTTTCTACAATCTTTTTTTGCGTCAATTGCAAGACTAGGTTATGTGGTTTTAGTAGACTGAAACCCAGAACATCATCTCCACTTTCTATGAAAAGGATATCTTCTATCAGCAGATCTTTCATTATTTCGCCGATGAGAGCATCATCAAGTTTTAGGGTACTAAATTCAACAGTCAAGTTCTTGTTAATTCGTTCTAGTTGCTTATCTAAAGTTGATCCAGGTGTGTTCTCTAGTTGTAAAGAAACAACTTTTAACAATGAACTTTCATCACCATTTTTTGTAGTCTGAGTGTCAAAATGATTCCAAGCAAAGTCTAAGCCGATACCTACCACGACGACCGTAGCGACGATTAATAGATACAAGCGAAGAAATAGACTATTCATTTTTAAATTTATAGGATTTTTACCAGGCATCAGCAACGAATAAATATCCTTTACCCCAGATGGTTTTTATTCGATAAGCTTCCTCAGCATTATCACCAAGTTTTTTGCGTAATTGAGAGATCCTAACGTCCATTGTCCGGTCGAGCCCATCGTATTCCCGGTTATAAAGTTTTTTAAATAAATAGTCGCGGCTTAGAATTGTTCCGGCCTTTTCCGAAATAATTAATAATAATTCAAATTCATGAGTTGAAAGAATAACTTTCTTCTCATCAAGCCAAACATCTCTTGAAGCGGTATCGATGGTTAAACTGCCATAGCGGATAGCGGATTCATCTCTATTAGGAGTGAAACTACTTCGTCGTAACAACGCTTTTATTCGCGCTAGAAGAATTCTTGGTTCAGCGGGTTTAATCACGTAATCATCAGCACCAAATTCTAAGCCCAATACTTGATCGAAATCTTCATTTCGTGCGGTCAACATTAAAATGGGAGCGGAAAAAGTCGGTCTTATTTCTTTACAAATGGTTAAGCCATCTTTGCCCGGAAGCATAATATCTAGAATTAGTAAGTCAGGTTGAAAGCTTTCGATAGATTCGACCGCTTGCTCTCCATCACCCTCAATTTGTACTTCAAAACCAGCTTGAGTCAGATATTGTTTAACTAGCGAAGCTAATTTACTATCATCTTCGACTAAAAGTATTCTTGCTGATTCCATAAATATTCCAAATCACGGTTTTCAAAAATAACACTAATAAAAACTCCAAGGGTTTCTTCGCTTACGTCTTGAGTTAGTCTTCTTTTTGTATATTTTTAAAATAGATGAAAAAATCATTTCGTTAGTTTTTTTGTGACGTAATTCAAAAGTTAAATCTTGGCTAATTGAAAGTAAAACTTCTTTTTCAGCGTGCTTTGTTTCATTCCAGCAGGTTATCGCTAAACGGCTTAGATTATTATAAAGACAATAATCATCTTTAAGTTTAGTGCGCCAGTTGATTTTTACGATTATATCACATTCAATAGCATCATTTTTTAATAAACACTTTTCTGGGGACAGCATTAATCCGTAGTCCATCATCTCATCCGTTTCGGCATTTGATTCACCGAATGAAATCATTGATAGAATAATCAATAAAAATATGACTACTTTTCTTATCCCCATGCTTTCTTGTTTTTAGTTTTTGATTATATTTTCAGCAGAAATGATTCCCTGCTTACTATTATTCTAAGGTGAATCTTTTTCCTACAAAAAATGTGACAACATAGTCATCGTTGACGATAGGGCTATTTGCCATCTGTCGGTCAAGTTTTTGATACTCAAAACTAAATCGCCAATCGCCATCTTTTTTAAGCTGTTCGTCAAAGGCTATGCGTACAAAGGGATTAAAGCTGGCACCAGCATCGTAAGCACCTCGGTCATCGACAATTTCTCTTTCATCCACGCCATAATAGTAGTCAGAAAAATTTGAATCTTTCCAGGTGAACCCTATTGTAGCTTTTAAGTTTCTGTTGAAAGAATAAGCGTAAGCTGCGCGAATTTCATTGCCTGAGTGGGTATCTGTAATATCTCCCAGCAATGAGACTTGCAATAAATTTTTCTGGTAATTTATCGAGTATTCGAGTCCTCCCAGGTAGGAAAATTTTCGAGTAGATAATTCGCTTGGATTAATTTGAGTAAAGCGATCTTCTTGCATTTGGTCCATTGATTGAATGGGAGCTGATGCTATGTTAGACGTTAAATTGACCAGAAGATTTCCGGGATCCCAACGATTAAAAAATACGCCGTCATAACTTGGAGTGGCTATTAAATGTAACGAAGAAACCGGTGAGTCGAAGAGGGTATAGCCAATATCTAAATTTTCGACAAAGAAATTATCGGAGTAATAACTGAATTCGGGTAGCAAGACTAGCGGGATATTGTCACTATCGACTAGTGGATTACTTCTTAACCCGACACCAATAGATACTGCAATATTCCATTTGCCTGTTTCGACACAACTTTCCAATGATTCATCGCAGTCTGAAACTTGGTTTTGTTCTTCTGCAAAAACAGGTCTAACCAATATTATCAATAAACATAAAATAGCCCCTAAAAGGGCTTTAGTAGTAGGAAAAACTTCTTTTAACAGAGAAGAACTCAATAGTGGTCAGTGATTGTGCTTAAACTATCGCTATTATGGACTAAATTGAGCCACGATATCTGCATTTTAGTGAGTATATTTTGTGAAAAAGTGTAATGGGGCTTGGGCGACTTAGTGTGCGTTTTACAAAGTTTCACAATTACTTCGCAATTATCAAACAGATTGAAGCTTTTTTTTTAATTAATCTACGCTCTGTGCTGGAGAGATGCTTTGGTGTCATTAGAACTCTGGTAATCGATTCGTATCTTGAATTTAAGTTTCAAAATCAAACTAATATGAGGAATAAGAAAATGCGTGGAAATTCCAGTCTTGCGCTAGTCAGTTCGACACTCGCTAGCGTTACAATCGCCAGTTCTTTATTTGTTCTATCTGGCTGCAATAGTAGCGACGATAAAGTCAACATTGATTACAGTAATCTGCAAAAATCCAGCGTGCAGGATTCTCCTCTAACGGGAGTTAGCGGTGGAGATTTTAGTACCTATATCAAAAATGGTATTCGACTCAGGCTCTCAGGGCAGAATGATTCTATCGCTTTAGCGAGTGTGTCAGAGGGCGATCAACTTGGCATAGGAACTAGTAGTTTTTCGACGACTAATGTTCATGAGATAGGAGTGGATGAAGCGGATCGAATGAAATACGATGGAAATTATTTATATCAGGTGAATCAGGATTATTTTGAGACAACTGAAGGCAACCGGAATAATAACATTCGTGTTTTTAGCAGCGATCCTGAAAATGCGACTTTACAATTGGTGAGTGAAATTGAAAATGAATCCGAAGAGCTGCGAGTGTCTGATTTATTCTTACGCGCAGACGCCCAGCAACTTGTAACGATCAATAAAACTGAATTTTACGCGTGGGATTCGATGTTAATTGACCTCGATTGGCGTTGGACTAGCGGCAAAACACAAGTTCAGCTTTATGATGTGCAAACCCCTGAAAACCCAAGTGAGCAGTGGAAGATTGAAATTGAAGGAAATTTAGAAGGAAGTCGAAGAATTGACAATATTCTATACTTGGTCACCCGTTACATTCCCAACATCGAGGAGATTGACTACGCTGCGAGTTCTGATGATGAGAAAATTGCTAATGAGCGGTTGATTGCTAATACCCCCGTTTCTGATTTGCTACCGCATTATCAAACGAATGATGGTGCAATTCGTTCGCTAGTTGATGCCGATGACTGTTTAGTCAATGAGGGTAATGACGATAACGATGGTTACGCAGATATCATTACCTTGTCGGCGATTGATTTAGATACTCAACAGGTGACTTCTTCGGTCTGCCTAAATACCAATATTCAAGGAATTTATAGTTCGACCAGCGGTTTTTATATTGGCGGATCGTCCAATTTTTCCTGGTTTGGTTTTGCGGGTTTTACTTCGGTACATAAGTTTGATTTAGATGGAAGCAATATCGAGTACAAGGCATCAAAATCATTGCCTGGTACTTTAGGCTGGAATAATGCGTCATTTAGAATGAGTGAGTTTAATGATCAATTACGCATTGTTACTACTGACTTTAATCAAAGCAACAATGACCCCGAACACCATTTGACGGTTTTAGCGGAAGATGGAAGTAATGAACTAGAAGTAATATCTAGCTTACCTAATGACATCAATCCTGAACCGATTGGTAAAGTCGGGGAAGATATTTTTGCAGTTAGATTTACTGATTCTCGGGCTTACATTGTTACTTTCGAGAGAGTTGATCCACTCTATGTAATCGATTTGTCCACACCTGAGTCGCCTGTAATTGCCGGTGCATTAGAAATTCCAGGGTTTTCTCGATACTTGCACCCACTATCTGAAGATTGGTTATTGGGAATAGGTAATGAGGCAGAAAATGGTCTGATTCAGGGAGTAAAAGTAGAGCTTTATGATATTCGTGATATGAGTAATCCTCTGGTAAAAGACAAATTGGTTTTTGGTGATCGAGGTTCTTATAGCGAAGCTACCTATGACTTGAGAAGTATCAGTTTATTGAATGTCAGTGAACAGCAACAACGCTTGGCAATCCCAATTGATATTTGGCAACAGCTGAGTCAACCCTCATCTAGTCAGTGGCTCGAAAGTGGACTATTTCTTTTCGAGATTGACACAGCTGAAAACGATGAAAGATCATTGACGCTTTCAGGAAAGATGATCACCGAATCGTTTAGTGGTGAGCAATCTCATCCTTCAAGTCAGGTTGGTGGTAGAAGTCAATTACACGATGATGCTGTTTTTTATCTTCACGGAAATCGGTTTTATGGGAGTTTGTGGGGGGACTGGGGTACGCAAAATGGTCCATATTAACCCAGATAAATGATTAAAAAGTTATATCAAGCGATGACTTTTTAACTTTATCCCCTTGGCTTCTGTTCATTCTCGGATAGGAGTCTTTTTTAGGATAGAAGAAATGTGGATGAGCGAGTTGGTTGTTTTTTGTACAAAATTTAGAATAAATGTCAAAAATGTCTGAATATTGATAGCTTTTGGCAGAATATTGATAGTTCGTGTGTTTAAAAATGAGAGAAAATAGCATTCGTTCTTTTGAACAAGTCTGAGTCAAAGAACGCTAACTCTCTAATGATGAATTGAGTGACTTTATTTTAGGAGTTAGTTGATGTGTGAATTATTTGTACTCCGAGTGTTAGTGGTATTTTCAAATTTAAGCCCTACAGTCTGTAAGGTTGCTTTGGTCTCTATTCGTTATCGGGTAGGGGCCTTTTTTATATTGGGGTGAAAGTTTTTACTAAGTGTGAAAAATTAGTTTAGTTCAATTGAGAAAATCGAAATGAGGGGAAATCATATGAGTTTTCAAAAGGTAATCATTCTGTCAGTTAGTTTGTTTCTTTCAGCCTGTTCAGGATTAGGCTCAAAATTGCAAAATGAGGCGAATAATTCGAGTGCTCCTGCTAAGTTGCTAAACTACTCGATTGATGAAAAGTTTGTTCATATTGATGTTATGTCAAACGGGTGCACGCTAATGACCAGTTTTGAACTACTATTGGTCGATAAACGCACTAACAGCATCGAGGTAATGCGTAAAAAGCCAGACACTTGTATCGTTAAACCGATCAAAGTGTCTTTGGGTTATCCTTATCGTCATTTAGGAGTGGACGACTCGAAGCCAATTAGACTTGTTAACCCGCTTTTTAACGATAGTATTGCCAGCTTCGATTGATTGATGCATAGACCGCGCGAAACAGCGATCTTACAGGTTTGGTTGAAAAGCTTCTTTCCACTTGGTATTTTTTGGACCAATAAGCGTTATCCAATTAATTGATGCGATAGTTGGTTCGATTTGATTAGCCTGTTTTAGTACCTTTACTTTCATATACGGGAGATCTGATTGCAAAGTCGGTTTTTTTATCCATGCGGCAATATTGGAACCTTCCACACTTTTGATTCGCCATTTTCGGTTTAATTTTTTACCCTTAAATAAATGAAAATAATTCCAACAGGTTACTGAATCTTGTGAGCCGGATGAAGGTAGCATCTGACATTTTCCTACCACCATACTGGAGCCATAAAGTATTTGTGAAGAACCAACGTTTTGCGAGGCGTTTGATTCGAAATACACATCAGCCATTATATTGCTCGAACCTAAATTATGAATTTTCTTGTCGGGATAAAAATAATATCCTTGGCTGATTGCAAACATTGCTGCCGTTTTCGCACTGACCCGATATTCTTGATAGTTCTTACTAAGCATTGGCGGATATTTTGATTCTCGTACAACTGGTTTAAGTTGGCGCTCAAACGAAAAACAGTTAAATGTTTGGCTGAATAAAATAAATGATAGAATGAGTAATCGCTTTTTCATCTGGTTATCCTCTTATTGATAATAGGTTACGTTTTATTGAGCCTTTTTATGGCTGTTGGTCAGGTTGAAACTTGAAATGGTCGGTTTAAATTGCGTGGGTAGTTTTATGATTTTTTTGTTCTTCGATATTAACTGAAGGACGAAATTACCTTGTTTTGCATTTTTATTAATATTCAAAATAAGTCGTCGTTGATTACCATTGGTTGATGTGTATTTTTCGATATCAACTTTTCCAATTGAATGCATCTTTTGAATGAGATTAGCTGACAAAATAAGATTCAAATTTTTTCCTTTTAGCGTGGCGACAACTTTATCTCCAGGGTAAAGCTTCCCACTTTTGCTCATTATTACATTTGAAATAATTGGATGAACTAGTTCTTTTTTTTCTATAGAGGCAGGTTTTATTGCTGCTTGTATGTTTGGGAGGAAATTAAGAATAAAGCCAAAGGTAAGAAAAAATAGGCTGATGGTTTTTGTATTATTTTTTGTCATTACGTTTATCCTCAGTTGTAGAGTTAAATTTGATCTGAGTCAAAAAATCTGACAAAAACAGACAGAGCTTAAGTTCGACTTGCTTTTGTCAATAAAATCAATCGTAATCCCTTACTTGGTTTTTATTTTACACATTTCCCTTTCACCAGCCTCGTTCCTTTTGGACAAGTTGTATTGGGAGATATTGAAGTTCTTTGTTTTGATCTAGTTTTAGACTTGGTAGTAGTTGAAGAACTTTTGTTTTGAATGATAGGTGTTCTGACTTTCAGATCTGGGACTTTCTTATAAATTGGTTTTTTACGTTGTAAAGGCGATGGCTGATCGGACAGGGTGCTATCTTTAATGTTCTTAAAATTAAAGGGCTCTGTAAAATCAGTCTCTACTGGCGATAAAACTGAGTTGTTTGCAGGTTTATGACGCGCTTTTACTTTCCATGAATAGTCTCCTTCTACTAGATCTGGTATCACTATGCTTGTGCGGCTTGTTTTTTTAGTGATGGTCTTACTGCCAGATTTGATTTCGATTTCATATTCATTGGCGCGATTAACAGGATACCATCTTAAGTTCGGACTTCTTTTACCATCTCGTGTGACTGACTGAAGTGATCTATCAGCTGAATAAAGCCTTGGGGGAAAACCTAAACTATCTGGAACAGTCGAGTCTTTTCTAAATGAAACACGTACATCTTGGGTAGGAGAGTAACCTGCTTTTTGGGGAGTTTCGATTATGGTCAAATCAACGTTATGGTTTGTATTGATGTTGTCGACGACATCAAAGTAGAAACCTGTGGTTGTGCGTGTTATTGGATAATTCTGAGACCCGGTTCTTCTTACTACATAAAAATTACTTTCTCTCGCATTATTCATTTCGACAGCAATTCTCTGCCTTTGACCGGCTATAGCAAGCGACGAAAGCATTTCTATACGAACGTTTGGTAAATAATAGACTTTGAGCCTGTTTTTATGTACGCCAGCAAGTAGCTGTAAATTGATTGTGCCGTTTCCACCTGTCGTAGTATTCCTTGCCGTTAAAGTGATATCAATTTGGTTAGGTTTGGTTGCATTTGCTTGCCTCAGAGTAGCAGTTACTCCTGCTGCGCCAGTGAGCCAAACTCGACTAGCGGTTGCTGCGCCAAAAGTTTTTATGGTAATGGTTTTACTCGTACCTGGCATCATTAAAACTTGTCCACCATTGTGGCTGTCGTCATAACTTTCTTGTGAAAAAGAAGACAGGCTAAATAGCATGCCTATCAAAAATAAAATATTGAATGTATATTTTTTCATGATGTTATCCTTTTTAAAAATATTTTTGTGAATGCCTAGTATTTATAAGATTCGATCTTCCAGTTACCATCACTTTGTTGGCAAGCTTTAGACATAGCGGATGATCTTTTACCTTCTTGTTTTTGTATTTTCACTTTGTGACATGATTTTTTGTTTAAGCTACCTGAATTATTTCCAGAGTTTGAACCGCTAGATGAACCGTTTCCTGAATCCAAATCTGCGATAAATGTTGCGTCTGTTTTAGGCATTTTAAATTGACCTTCAAACAATGGTTTGCGATCATTTTTAAACTTGTGGACGACTATTTTGTAAGGACCTTTTGCAGGATCGACATTTTTGATTGTGGCTTTATGCGAACCGCTTGTGCGAACCCATTTCAATCGATTATTTTTATTATCGTAAGCAGCAACCCATAAGCTTCTACCTCTTTTTCCTGATTGCTGTTTAACATCAACCGTTAAATTATATCCACCAACGGTTTGGCGATCTCTTTTATTTTGCGAGTCTGTTTTTGAACATTTAAAACGAAACTGTTTATTAGACTTATTCATGTTATGGATAAAGGTGATACTTTTTTCTTTACAAGTAAACTCGTTGCTTTTGTCGCTAGGCTTAGGAATAACGGTTATTTTATAATCACCAACCATGCTACTTGGCGGCATTCGAGTAAATGTTGCGCCTCTTGATCCGGATGTTTTTGTTTGTGGGAATCGTGTTCGGCCATCAGAGTCTTGGTTGCGATTGACGAGATCTATAATAACCTTCGCGCCACGTAACGGTGATGATTGGTTATTACCGAAGGTTTCGGTTACTTTGACTTCAACACTTCTCCAAGAGCTAGGTTTTGGATTATCTGCCGCTTGAACGGCAGTAAGTGTAGCTGTGGTGATTAATGATATTAGCGTGATATTTTTTACCAGCTTATTAATTAGCAGCTTAGTTTTGTTAAATATGCTCATTGTTTTTCCTTATTGTATTAATTAGTGATTAAAAATTTGAATATGCGCCCTTTAGAGAGCACGGCATTAAGATGACGTTCTATTTGCCCTTAATTAAATTCCCGTTAAGGCGCTTTTTCTTAGTCGGTAAAACTTTTTTCCTTGGCGGAGGAGCGGATGTTCCTTTTTTGCATCCGAGTGCGATGCTATCGAGAAAAACGCCTCTTCTACCAAACCCTCGGTATGCTATTTCGCCACTGGGGCATATTTTAAATCCTGTCCATTCTCCACGATTATTATTTCCAATTTGAACTTGAATATCAGAGCGAGAGCCATATTTTCCACCAGAAGAATTAGATTTAAAGCATCCTAGAGTGATGGAAGTTAGTCCTTTGGTATACATTGAATAGAATGTCCGTCCAGCGATCCCACCGACAAATGTATCAGCTGGGCATAGAATTGATTTTTGGTGAGTGACATGACCAGAGCGAACCATTTTTGTCCATGGCGAGAGTGGCTGTTTACTAATGTGCGCCCATTTACCTTCAGAGGTAATTGTTCGGCAGTAAAAACTCACATCGTCAATTACTTCGGTATACGAAATTTTAATACCTGCAACTCTTGTATTGGTCGGGCAGTGATAATTGAAACTTGAAATGCCGCCTTGCCCGCCAATAGAACTAGTATTTCCAGCAAAACTAAACGGACTATAAATAAAAGATAATAGCAAGATAGAAATTAATATTAGTCGATCCATTATGATGCTCCTCATGTGATTCAAGTTTTGGTTGTGATTTTTGCAGGACTTTTATTTTTAGTGGTCGTGCTTTTTAGTAAGGGAGTCGACTTTTTTATTGGATACTTTGGCTTGGTTGAGTTAGGTATAACTTTAAAAGTTTCGGCTCGAGATGCTGCACCGCATTTGTTCTTTTTGTTTGAGCAAGTTTTAACACTCCATTCAAGTGTTTTGCCTTGCAGAGATTGTGGAATTATTAATGAAACCGTCATATCGCCTGATCCAGAGGTCGATTTATATGAATTTGAATATAGACAATTGAAACTAGAAATAGCCCGTAAGCAAATATCGTAATGAATATCTAGAGAGCTGGAGTTAGGTGTTTTGGTAAAGGTAAATTTTTGATTTTGTCCCGTTGCTCGAAACTTGTCAGAGCTGGATACTTTCGGTGAGATAATTTTTGCTGGAGAGTTGTTAAATACTGCTCCTGGAGTACCGCTTCGACAGCCGAGCTTAATGCCTGCGAGAAACTGTTTTGCTCCAATTGATGTGGGAGTCGGTATCGGAAGTAATCCCTTCCATCCATTAGAACTAATGGCGAGTTCTTTATTTGGACAATTTGAGCTTTCAGTGACATTGATCCCTCGTATCGGGGAACTATTAGCCACTAAAAAAATACCATATCCTAGACCTTCGCGTTTACCCTCTTGATTTGCAACGGAGCAAGTTAACTCAATCCCGTTAATCGTTTTAAGTCCAACTAAGGATGCCATATTGATCGGTAAAAAGCCTGACCCACTTTTAATATTTGCTTTAATACCACTGACAAAATGATCTTTAGGACATAATGCTTGTTGTGTCCATTTATGGTTACTAGACTGGGAGGTGCCAATCCAATAATTTGCAGGGGAGGTTGTTGACCAAAGTCCTTCATGGGAAATCGATACACATTTAAAACCAATAAGATCAATGGCTCCTTCATAATCAAAAAATACCTTCGCGCCAGCTATTCTTTCACCTGAACGACAACTATAGGTAAAGTTATGGGGTCCAGTCGTTGCGCCAAGCATCTTAGTACTTCCCGCATTAACTTGAGTGTTAGTTAAGATTAAAAGCATAGTGAGTAGTAAATAAATGGCTCTACGCGGCTTAATCAATATGATTTTTAGCTTCATCTTTTTCCCTTGTTTGAATTATGGTTAGTTGTTGTATGCTAACTATAAAGATTGGGAAGGATATTGCTTGAAATGAACTTGAAACAGTTTGAAGGAATTTGAAATTTTTATAAATCAACAGGTTAGCGCTTGTTTTGTACCGGTTTTTTCACGTTATAGTTACAATTGAGATGTCGTATATTCTTTTGTGTAGACTGATTATTGAAATTGAAATTGAAATTGAAAGTCAAAGCATATATGCTGCTCAATCAGATAATTCTGATATGCTGTAGATATTTTAAAACTGCGTACCAATAGTCAATACTGGACTTATTGATTTAATAATTACCCGTTACTAATAACGCGGAACGGATAAAAAGAGAGTTATTAATAGCGGCAAATAAATGTATCGGAGAATTTAAGAGAAATATATTAAGCATCCAGAGCTAGAGTATAAATTTCAAGCAATCATTTGTGACTAGGAACTTCAAAACATAACCGACAAGTAAAAAATGACACCACCAAAGTATATCGATGATGCAAGAGTTTTATTTTGGACTTTCTCTGGAAGAGAATCGTTTGGAGTGGTTAGATTTTCAGACGGTGAAATTGCAGAGAAAATTCATGGATTAGCTATTTGTTAGTATGAAGGTAGAGATAAATTTTACCGTTTTTGCTGTGATAAGAGTTGGGAGTCACAATAAGACTCCGTTTATGAGTCTATCGAAGAAGCGATGAACAAGGTCCCTGCTCAGTATCTTAGGGAAATGATAAAATGGAATGCCTCGTGAACGCTATTAACCAAGTGATGCATCCGACAAACAATGGCGTTGGGTTAAATCCTGACGAATTAATTATGAAACAATCTTTTTTATCATGTCTGCTTGTACTTCTAGGAACCATTCTGGGTTTCTCTAATTCTACTGTAGCTTCAGTTCAATTTAAAACACAAGAAGTTGCGCAAAACGAATATTCCACCAAGAAACTCTACAATTTGTGGCTGAGTTCAACACAAGACAGCGCTTCAATACCTGATTTTATGTTATCACTTCCCGAACAACATATCATTGAATCCATTAAAAATGATAATAAGAACGTCATGGTGACTTATTTTTCTTTGGGTAGTGTTGAAACTGATTATTTTATGTTATCAGGCGGTCCAGATTTTTATGGATTAAGGTTCAAGCAACTAGGCAATACAAATTTATATTTTTGTACACAAAAAATACCAAATGATGCCATGTTTATTTATGGTATAAACGAATTTAAGTTTTCAGGTAAAGGACTTGAACAAGGAGTGGTTAAAACTTCAATGGAGCATGTATACGATGGTGCCGTTATCGCTCCGAATGCCAAGTTATCACCCTATGTTAAGGCAATATCTAGTGTACTTGCTGGAAAGTTAATTGATGTAAATCTGTCAAGTAAATACATGAACGAAAATAGAAAGGTTAGCTTATATTTGCCAGCTAACTATCAAGTTGACTTACATCATAATCTTGTTATTTTATTTGATGGGCGTAATTATTCCGCGACTGCTGATGCTGGAGAGTTGTGGAAAGGCTGGACTCCCACGCCAACTATTCTAGATAACCTGATAGCGGAAAAAGAGATTGAACCGACCATTGCGTTAATGGTTTGGAATCAAGGAAACCGTTCTGATGACTTAATAAATGATAATATGGCTGATTTTATTGCGCTTGAATTGATCCCATGGGCAAGACGCCTATATAAAATACATCCAAATCCTGCAAAAGTTATTGTCTCTGGTTCAAGCCGTGGTGGATTCGCTGCGGCTAATGCGGCATTAAAATATTCAAATCTTATTGGTGGTGTACTTTCTCAATCTGGCTCTTTCTATTACACGATGCAAGAAGAGCAGAATTGGCCAATTTACCCAGAATTTGAGGGGAAGTTAATTATTGATTATAAAAAATCACCAAAGCTACCTATACGATTTTACCTAAGCGTAGGTTTATATGATCTAGGCATAGGTAGGGTGGGAGCAAACCGACAATTGAAGGATATACTTGAGCTGAAGGGGTATGATGTCGAACACCGCGAATATAACGGGGGTCATTCTCATGTTAATTGGCGGCATGACTTATCAAAAGGGCTAATTTATTTACTTGGTAAATAGGGGAATAGCCAACGGGAGTAACAAACAGCTTAACTCAACCATTCAACCCACAGCCGCCCCTCTAACCTTAGTAGAATCCCCAGTCAGTCGTCCATCATCCCCCATCTTACGTCCCAAAATTAGCTCATACCAATGTAGCGCTTTAGCGGCAGGAAAAACAGCGGAGCCAAGTCTGATTGGTTGTTGTTTTGGAAATTTAAGAAGTTTGCGTAGTTTGAGTTCTATTTTTGAAAGTTCAGATTCTATCAAGCGATGAGTGTGTAAATAACCTGCGGCTGTGGTGGCGAATCTATTTTCGTCACCCTTGAAGCTGATTGTATTGTCAGTTTCCTTGAGCATTTTTTTTATAGAATCTAAATCTTGAGCCAAGGTATTTGCATCGGTGGAGTCGCTTAGAGCAGTTGCTAGCTCATCTTTAATTTTATCATCCAGCGATCGAGGGATAGCTTTTGGATTTGGTTTTGATGGTTCATTTTTTCCTAATTCGCTTGCAGCATGATCTAATTTTCGTTCTAAAAATAAATTAAATGGAGATAGATGTTTCCTGAAATCGCCTTTAAGCAAATCCCATAAATGAACCCGATCATATAAATCCCAAAAAGTTCCTAGTTGAACTTGTAAAGCTAATAATTGGGCAAGTTCAATTCGTGTAGGGTCAAAAGCTGTAGCATTTCCAGAGTTTTTTTCAATTAAAGCGACACAAGCTTTTCGGATCATTGACAGCGAACCAGCACAAGCTTCTGATGCACCAACAAGTGCTCCAGTTTTATCAATTAGTTCCATAAAACTATCGGTAGAAACTGGAAAATCAGCTCCTAATGCCAAACGTTCTTGCAATTCACAAGACACACCGAACATACCTGCAGCTAATTTATGCCCGACTGCAACTTTGGCAGGAACTGGACCTTCTGAATTTCGATTTTGTAGTAGATATATTGCTGGACCTGCTAGTTGATCGATGACACCTGCGAGAATATCATCCCAATTAGCGTTTTTTCCTGTTGCGTGATATCTAAATGCAGATAGTTCTGCGAGTGCATCGTTGTAATAGTTCGCGATTTGAGTGAGCGCGGAAACATTCATCCATTTATCATGACGAATACCAGAGAACGGACATTTTTTCATTTCCATTTCTACCCCGATTCTTGCCATTGCGTCGGCTCGTCGTTCGGAAATTGGTCTACCCTCGTCATCGTGCATGGCATTGAGGTCAAAGATTACCGCTGAAACAGACCATGCACCTTCACCAAGTGCATCTTGTAAACTTCTCGACATTTATCCTCCAAGAGACTTGTGCACAAACGGCATAAAGACTCTATACTTAATATCGTAATACTTGCCAATAAGTATAGTTCATCAAATTAGAGTCATCGTAAAATATGCAGATCTTGTCAGTCAATGTTGGTAAAAGCCAGCCCATGACCGTTAAATATCGAAATACTCAAACTGGTATCTATAAGATACCAGTGAAAGGTGCTGTGGCTGTTTCTCGAATGGGATTGCAGGATGACGTACGAATCGAAGTACGCAAAATGGGATTAGAGCATAGTGCTGTGTATGTTTATCCCCATGAGCATTATGATTATTGGCAAAATCGACTTGAATGTGAGCTTTTTCCATTCGGTCAGTTTGGCGAGAATTTAACCGTAAAGGGGCTGCTTGAAGATGAAGTTCGCATTGGTGATATATTTCGTTTTGGTGAGACGGTTTTGCAAGTGGCTCATCCGCGCATTCCGTGTGTTAAGTTAAATACTCGCATGGGACTGAGGTTTGCTTCAATGTTTTTAGCATCCTGTAAAGTTGGTTATTATATGCGAGTGTTAGAAGAAGGGAACGTGAGTCAGGGTGACGGTATTGAACTTCTTGAGCGGGATGAAAACTCACCCACAATGGAAGAGTTTGTCCGAATTGCTCATTATGAATACTGGGACACGCAAGCTCTAAAATATTTGCTCAAATCTCGTGATTTGTTACCAGCATGGCGTGAAAATATTGAAGAAAAAATCGAGCGAAGCCAAAAGGCAATTGGTTGGAATGGCTTGCGAGAATTTGAAGTTGTTAATCGTCAGCAGGAAAGTCAAAAAATTATATCACTAGATTTAAAGTGTGCGCAGGGAAAAGAGCTGCCGTCTTTTTTTGGTGGACAACGATTGATGTTTGTCCCAGGCAAGCCAGGAGAAGGCGGTCAAAAGCGGCAGCCGTTTTATTTGTCGAGCAACCCAAAAGATTGTTCAACCTATCGAGTATCTTTGTATACCTCAGGGAAAAATGAAGTTACTGGGGATAGTTCGGTGTCTGATATATTAAGCCAGTTGAAACCAACTGAGCGAATACGCTGTAATGCTCCATATGGTGAAAAAAGATCGCTTCCCGAAAAAGGTTTTCAAAAAAAACGATTGCGGGTTTTAGTAAGTCAAGGTTTGGGTATTGCGCCAACTCTGAGTATATTATACGAGCTTGAAGGTTATGATATGAACGTCCATATTTTCCATCAAGCGGACGCTAGTGATCCGCAAACACTTCTCAATGAAGTTAACGAATTGCTTGCCAGAAATCCTAATTTTAAGATGTTCAATTTTTCTTTCGAATTATCGGAGTCAATCAGTGCGGAATTTATATCCGAACACGGACAATTAGCAAAGTCTGATATTGATATTGCAGGCTCAAAACTATTTGTTGATCGATTGATGAATGAATTTATGGCACTCGATTTTGCGCCTGCCGCTTTGGTGATGCGTTATATCGATTAGAGTTGATTGATTAGTTTACAGCTTGTGAATTTATGATTTTATTCTAGAGTGTAAGAGAGTATTGCACTTACCTTGCGTCCACGAAGGATTAAATTTATAGTGAGCAATCTTTGTATTTAAAGGGACATTACCATGACACATTTAAGTAAGCTAAATGCATCTTTCATTTTAATAATGCTACTGGTTTTCACTAACGGATTTTCTTCCGCAGCCAAGAATTCAGAAAGCAAAGTAGACAAGTCTCAAAGAATGGAAGCGCTTGTTACAGCGAAATGGTTGAGCGAACACCTCAATGATCCTGATCTTATCGTGTTGGATACCACCGTTATTGTTAAAGCTGACGATAAGGGAGGCTTCAGTCTCATAAATGGTAGAGCGAGTTATGATTCAGGACATATACCATATGCTGGGTTCGCTGATCTCTTAGGAAGCTTATCGGCTAAAGATGAATCCTTACAGTTTGTAATGCCAACACCAAAAGAGTTTAGTGAGGCGGTTGGTAAATTAGGTATCGGCAATGATTCTCGTGTTGTTTTGTATAGCCAGAGTAGACCGAGCTGGGCTGCGCGAGTATGGTGGATGTTGCGCTGGGCTGGATTAGAACAAGTTGCCATATTGGATGGCGGATTGAAAGCATGGAAAGCCGAAGGACTGCCGATATCTAAAGATTCATTAACTCATCCTGAGAAACAGTTTAAACTTTCTTTACGCCCAGAGATGATAGCAAACAGTGGAGAAGTTCTCGACGCGATTAACGATCGCAATGTTAGGATAGTCGATGCTTTGTCTAGCGAACACTACCTAGGAAAATTTACAATGTATGCCAGACCCGGTCATATTCCGAGCGCTTCTAATTTTCCTTCTTCAAGTTTGCTGGATAAGGCGGGTCAATATCGTTCGATTGATGAACTTGAAATGCTGCACGAGGGTGATCCCAACACCAGGGTAATTACCTATTGTGGTGGCGGTATTGCGGCTTCTTCAGTTGCGTTTACTATGTATCGATTGGGTTATAAAGACGTAGCGGTGTACATGGGATCACTGCAAGAATGGGTAGCCGATCCTAAAAATCCTATGACGGTTGGTCATCCGTAACTTAAAAAATTTAAAATTGGGTAATAGGTTTGTCTGTAAGATATTTTACAGTTAGAATTTGAGACCATTTTTGAGGGATCACAAGTAATAATGACTTGGGCAACCAACTACATCAACCAATTATCCGAAGGTAAATCTATCAGTTTTCGACCACGCGGTGGTTCGATGAAAGGTAAAATTGAATCAGGGCAATTGGTTACCGTCGAACCATGTAATATTGAATCATTATCCAAGGGAGATATCGTACTATGTAAAGTTGGGCGCACTCATTATTTGCATTTGATTAAAGCGATAAAAGGCTCCCGCTATCAAATAGGAAATAATATCGGGAGAATAAATGGTTGGATTGGTTTTGAGTCAATCTATGGGAAATGTATTTCTATTGAAAGTTAGTTATGAATTTTAAGGGGCTCAGTTTTTATGTATTCAATCAATCCGCCTTTCCCAATCATCCATTCCGTTTAAAAATCCAACTGGACCTTCAATCACAACGCCAACTCCACAGGAAGTAAACTTCGGGAATGTTGCATGCCAATTGACTTGGCTTGTTAGACTTATTCCACCAACGGACATAAGTGGTGAGCCGAGTCTGCAAGAGTTATCACTGATTTCGCTGATATAGTATTCTTTAATTTTCCATTGGTTGATTAAATTGCTATCAGGAAAAACCGTGGAAGAGCCATCAATGCCTGTGAAAATCCAGTTAAGCATGCGTATTGTACTAATTTATTAATCATCGTCTTATCCTCGATAACCAACATCATCACAATGCGAAAATGCATCTTCAAATTTCGCTCCTGCTGGGCCGACTAAGCGAATGTTTTTTAGCATCAACATTTTTGGCACCGATGTGTCATTTTCTGAAGCGACTCGAAAGCTTGGTTCATACTGATAATGTTTAACCATCCAGTCGAAAGAATCACTAAAAGTCATTGATTTAATTTCCCAGCCTTTGCGCAGGTAACGACATTTCTCGTTTCTGTAACTAAAACCGTCCATTTTGCAATAAGTGCCGTTATTTGGATCAGGTTGTATCATCCATGCTTGACCATTGAAGCGGCATTTTGCGTCGCCTTTAAATATATAGCCATGCTTTTTAGCTAAAGTTACGGCGAGAGGACCGGGAATATTGTATGTTTTTATTTTTCTGACTGTTAGATTTGGTAGTGGGGGATTAACTGAAGGTGGTTTTTTATCGTAATTAAAGGGTTTAGTCGGTTTTACGATTTTTTCGCTATCAGGTTTTGCATAGGGATTTGCTACCTTCGTTGTAGGTCGATTATGATCTTCAACTTTAGTTTGCTGTTTAGATTCTGCCGCATTACATAGCATTGGCACGGATAAGAATGCCAGGCTGATTGAGATTAGGAATTTTTTTGTTTTCATGATTAATGACCTTTATAGATGTTTTTCATAATATTTCTAAAAATAGCAGGAATAGAATTTTCCATGTGAACCTATAGTGATATTCTATTTCTACTTAAAATTTAGACCGAGTAAGTTTACTCATCACTAATTTGTAATAACCTTAGTTGACTAGTCGATAGCGTTTTTCCTTCTTTGTTCATAGCAATCACTCGCCACAAAAAAGGCTGTTTTAATTTGGCCATGATTTTTTTTGTAGGTTTATAGCTAGACTCTCCCGGTTTTTTTAACGCTGAAGCTAACAGCTTTTTATCTCCAGTTGCCTGGTAGAATTCGATTTTGTAAACGCTGGTATCTTTATCATCCTGTAATTCGAACCAACTAAATTGAACTTGTTCAGAGCTAAGTGTTTGTTTGTTATGCGGTAGTAATAAAGATAACGGAGGATAGATTTTTGACTGATATGCATCCGTTTTTCCTACAAAGTATCTTAACGTTGGCATTGGAAACCCTGCCACACCACCAGAATTTAAAATGCCCGCCAAAGTGTCGGTGCTTGATTCTTTATCTCCACTGGCTTCGATTCTTAACAAAATACGGTAAGCACCTTTTTCTAAACTAGGTAATGATTTTGGATCTGGTCCTTGAATAACCGTTTGTCCTGTTGGGGAGAGGAATTTTTGAAAACGAGAAACTAATCGATATCGCTTTTGTAATAAACGCTCTTCGGCTGGTAGACTGGCTTCAGATAACAAATCAAATCGCGTTGGTTCTACATCACCTGGCATAACAATTTCCCAACGGCCTTTTAGTAAGCCTGCACCTGTAAAATTCACCTTTGCTGAAAAACTATTTAGTGTTTCACCTTGCTTGATTAAAGTGATCGCCTTACGGCTAGTATTGTTGTTAAAGTTTAAGTCGACATTAGTTATGGCAAGAGGTGTTCTTGCTCCGCCACCGCCCATTCGACAAGTGACGGTGACAAAAGTATTAACACCGTTGTTGACAAATTGCCTGACATAAAAAAACTCAGATGACGCACCTGTTTGTGCTTGCTGGTAAGCTCTTCGAATAACAGCCGTTGGAATGCTCATTACATCCGTTAGATTCCGTGGTGCCAGATTTTGGTTGTTTTTATTCGATTTCAGTTTTGATTTAATCAATGTGGGCGGTAGATCAGTCTCTGGAATGACACTTCCGTCACCTGTAATTCTGGCGAGATCAAATTGTTTAGGGAGGTGGCCTAAAAGCGTTCCAGCAACACAAGGATTAGCTCCCACAACGACACCGGAGCTGGTTACATCGCCGCACCAAAAAGCATCTACAGGCACTTCGTTGGTATCTAAATTGTGGAATGTGATTAGCACCGTTGATATGCCGTTGCTGTTAACATTGACACCTGTTGGATGTCGACCAGTAACGGCACTGGTATCTTTTATGATAAAAAGAGTGCTAGAAACAAGCGTTAGCATGGAAATTAGTATTCTTGAGATATTCATTTTCTTGTTTCCTATTAAAAACTTAAATTGATGCCAAGCTGAGCTGTTTTTGTTCCAAAACGGCTTTGCTGATCAAAAATATTGTCAATTGATTCGTTATCGTTATAGTTCATTCTTAGGCTGATACTTCCATCTACGGGAAGCCACCATTCGCCATTGATTAAAGTTTTCACTAGTCCTATATCAGCATTGGTTGAAATGTTTTTTGATTGATTGAGAGAGTCATCATCTTTGGTTAAACCGTAATTAATGCTTAAACCCAGTCCATCAATCGATTGCCAGTTGAATGAGCCCGTTATTGATTTGCTGTACTGGTTTTTTTGTTGCTCTTTATCATATTGACGGTTCTTGCCGAGTGAAAAAGCCCAGGAGGTAGTTTCATTTTGTTGGAGATTAAAGCTGATCGCATGTTGAAGATTGCTGAAATCCGATTGTTCCCGTCCCGCTTGTCGATTGTCTTGCTCACTACGATTTGATTGCAGTGAGACGGAGTAGTTTTCAAATTGCCAACTGCTTGATAATGAATGGACTGTTGTTAATTGGTCGGGTAGATGGCTATCATCATTAAATCCACTTTGGTCAAACTCGGGTGAATTAAGAGCAAACTGATGAGTTTTTTGGTAGCTATAATCTAAACTTGGTAGCCAAAATTGCATTGCGCTTGCTTCTTCATGAGAAAACATTTGCGCGAGAGGAAAGTGACTATTGAAACTATCATTTTCAGTTTTTGTTGTCAGCAAATTGACTAAATTATCCAAATTGTCTTGTGAGGATTGATTACTAAGTCCGCCACTGACATTGCCTATTTGGTATTGCGCGCTGACAAGTCTATTTTTTATATTAGCTTGCACAAATGCAGTAAGTGTTTGATATAAGGGTTCAGCTTTTGAATCATTTAGATTCAAGTTAATACTGGTGTCTGAACCCCATGGCGCTTGCCAATTTTGAACTAAAACATAAGCGATATTAAGATTGTGAGCCACTGCGGTTTCAGTTTCTAATTTGACTAGTTCATCGCCAAAACTTAAATCAGGATCATCAGGATTGGTATAACGGCTAAATCCCAGAGTTAAATCGGCGCTAAATCGTCCCTCTTGATCGAGCGCAGTCAGTTTAAAACCTAGACCTTGATTTTTCTCTGCACTGGTTATTTCTCCAATACCAAAATTACTTTGAGATAATCTTTCTGCATCTAAATAATTACCCTCAATGCGCAGTGAAATCCGAGATTCAGTAAAGGCATTAAATCCGAACCCAAGCGAGTTAACAAACTGTTCATTATGGTCAGACAATCCAAAAAAGTTATTGTAGCCAACAATATCCGTCCCATTTAATATTGCGCCGTTAAAGCTTAAATCGGATTCGTTTTGATATGCCCAGGTAAGTCCTCGGCGAGATAAATTATCGATCAATAAAGAATTACTTCCATAGCTGGTTTGACCGAGAGTAATGTTATGAAAACCGTTTTGGATGGAAACTGCATAGTCGGCGAGATCGAGCTTTTTGGCATTGTTTGTGCGCGTGCCAAATTGAATGGCTTGTTGCCGATTAGAAACCAGCAACAAATTAATATGTGAATCAATCAGCAAATCACCTTTTTGATGATGGGATAATAAGCCAAGATTAGCGGTGACATCAGAGTAAGTTGGTCGATCAGACTCGACCGCATCACCAGATGCTTGTTCGTCTAATTGCGAGTTGATATTAAGATCTAAAGTAGGCGTCCATTCTGCCTGTTGAAATCCGTTGCTAGTCATTACACTTAACATTGTGCTGCCGATTGCTTGCCACTCTCCGTCAATTAATTGATTAACAACTATTTCGTTTTCGCCTGCGGGTAGAGGAATTCCGCCTGAGAATATTAGCCGCGCGTTTTTGTAATCAAATAAACTGGTAATGTCATTGTCGCCGAGCAATACTTGAAACTGTTCAGCTATTTTAAATTTAGTCACAGAGATTGAGCCGATTAATGTTTCAGATTTTGATAATTTGATCGTCAACGCTTGATTATTTTTCACCCAATCACTAATCACTTCACCTTGCGCATTAACGAGTTGTTCAAAGCTAAAGTGAGTTTCAGCTTTTGCTTCAAATTGAGCGACAAGGATGCCTGTAACCAGAAGACTGATTAACGTCTTGTTCATATTTTTACCTTCTTTTATTATTGCTTTCGTTCGATTTTTTATTCTGATGAGTTTTTAATTACAGATTTAATCGCAACTTTTCATCGTCGTGCCGCCCACCGAGACAAACGTGCAGTTACGACCGTTCAACTTTCCACTGGTCACACTTCCTGTTCCCGATACACCTTCCCAGTCGTTATGTCGATCTGCTTCTTCTGCGTAATCACTTTGTCCCGAATTGCTTTGTTGCTGAGTGCGCTGATTGGCGATATTTGCGAGAACGCCTTGTACTTGGTCATTTCCTTCGTAACCCCATTGCCCTGTTTGAAAATTTAACCAGTAGTAGCCGTCACCAACCATATTTCCTGCGATTTGATCTAAGACCTGGATGTTTTGCGCATCCAGATGCTCACCATTAAGATGAATGTGTCTTTCGTTTGCGGCCAATGTAGGCAAGCTAATGCTAAGTGCTGCAATTATCAGAATTTGAGTAAATAGGTTTTTCATGATGTTATTCCTTTATTTGCTCTGGCTAGAGATGTGTGCATAAAGCGTTTATTAAAAGATGTGATGAAGAATATTTAAAATGAGACGAAACAGCTTGAAACTAGCTTGAAACAGTTGGAAGAAACTTGAAAGCTTTATAAATCAGTAGGTTAGGGTGGTTGATGAAAAGAAGAAAAGTTTCGACTCCACCCAATCAGTGGAAGACTATAACTCTCTGAGCGAGGTCGAAGAGTTGGTGAGAGTAAATAATCTATTGGCGATTGAATTTTTATCTCAGCAAGTTATTTGTTAAACCTATAACATTCGTTTATCCTGTTTACTTAAGGGGGTTGGCTTTTTATCTTTATGATTTTGTCGATTCCTGCGGTCTAAAATCAGGCCGTTCTTGCGCAAAAACTTAGACGTGAGGGAGTGAACAATGTTTACATTTGTCCATAAACTGAATCTCGCATATCAGACGAAAAATGTAGGTTCATCAACTCACCATCGCCGTCCGTCTTCTCAAAACAAGAAGGTGCAGTCGATCCTCCAACCACAGCATCCAACAGAAAATCAAGACACGATGCGAGAGTCTAATTCGACGGTGCAAAAAAAGGTCGATGAAGAGAATAAAGACACTGGCTTATCTAGGAGACAAACCAGTTCTGAGCAACGAAACCACGCCAAAGAATCTACTAAAAAGCACCTGTATCTATGGAATCTTCGTAATGTGCCTTTAACAGAATCACTAATTAGACGAACAGCAACTTACCAGTATCTCAGACATATTATGAGAGCAAGCGACACCGAGGCTCGAATCGCTTGTGGTCTATGGCATGGTGATTTATCGAAACATTCTAAACGCCAAAGATGGAAGAGTAGACGAACTCCGGTTGGACGAGCGAAATTGTATCTTTCGCTAGCGAGAGATTGGATTGCGGATACTACTTCAGCTGACAAAAGAAGAAGAAAAGACAGAGTAGAAAAAAGAGTAAGTCCTACCGAAAGAAACCCATTTACACTCACCCGAAAAATTTTCAAATTCAAACATGCCGACTATTTTGAAAATAATGTTAAGTACATTGAATGGTTTGATGGTGGAAAGTGGAAGCTACATTACAATAATGGTAAAACTCTATCATTGCGATGGGCTCCTCCAAATCCAATTATTGACTGTACCAGCGATCTAAGAATATTTTTTGATCCTAAAGAGCCAGGTAAGCAAAAGTTTATGAAAGCCGAGTTGTACAAATACCTGAGGGGGTTTTATAAAAGCGGATACTTCCCATCAAATATGGATATCATGAGCACACTTCGGCGACAGTCCACTACCGTGCAATTATCAAAAGATTCAGCATCGGGTAAAGTTTATCCAAATTATATTAATCGTTTGACTGCGCCTGGTCTTTGCCCATATATCCTCGAAGCGAAGCGAAAATATAATATTGAGGCAGCTCATTTGAGACAAGTTACTTACGGTGCCATCGTGTTTTTAGGAGCGGTAGCAACCGCAACGGGTATACCGTCAAAATCACACGCAAAAAAACCGATGTCGATCAATCCTTATCCTAAATTGAAAAGAAACCCGCTGACTATTCTGATTGTGGGGGCTGAAAAATCATCGGAATTTAAATATGCAATTAGTGCACTCAAAAGCGGCGCAAAAGTGACTATTGTAAATCCTAAAGCACCTACCCATCCTTTATTTTCTAATTTTATTAAGGCGGGAGGTAAACATCAGCAGCGTAAAATACAACAACTCCCATCAGGCAGTAAATATAGAGTTATTATGGAAGATTTCCCTCACCCAACTGGTGGTTATCTGGATGAGGCGAAGCGATTTGTCGATGCACGTTTGTCTCATCTGTCGAGTGGAGGACGGTGGGTTGTAGTGACAGAGAAAAAATCTTTCGCGGAAGCGATAAGTTTTAATGCACAGAAGCGTGGATTTAAGGTTTTGTGGCGGGAAACTACGGAAGTACACAAACGCGGCGGAAAAAGAATACCGACCCACGAAGCAACCCCACAATCGAAACATGTAAGAGATTCCAGTAGAATTATTTTGGTTATTTCTAAATAGTAGCCATATCAACAATACTAGGCGTGCGATTAAGACTGGTTTCTATTACTGGGATTAACAATTCCAAAACATTTAATCAGACATTCTAACTCTATTTTCTGTCAAATATTAAACTCTTAAGAATAGGATCATAATCAACCAACCAAATATAAGACCAACTATCAATTTTTTTGAGTTCAGTTTTCACTTTATCAGTCTGTCCCATTAAAGCTAAATACCGCGCTTGGCTATATGTTCTTCCTGGCATAGTGTGTTTACTTTTTGGTAGTTGTTGAATGAATTGATAGTAACTGTCTAAGACTTGTTGTGCGGCAGCATGGTTATTTCTTTGTTGGTAGCAATATGCAAGGTTCAGTTCATGAGAGATCCCTTCAGCGAAATCCCAAACTTCTATTTGCTCAGAGCCTTTTTCTTTTCTGGCTTTTTCGTATTGAGTGATCGCTAATTGACAATTTGATTGATAATAGGATGCTAACCCTAAAAGCAAATTCAAATCTAAACTGTTTGGGTTTTGCAAAGATAAATTTTTGATATGCTGTTCAAACACATCGAGCCTCGATGTTTGGTAGAGATTATTTTCAGCGATCAGTGCTGCTGATTTTTGTAAATAAAATACATATCTTTTTTGATCGCCAAGTAAGTTATAAAGATTTGCCAAACCCAAAAAACAGGAAAAATGGTCTGACAATAATTGCTGACAATGTTTAAAATGCTTTATGGCTTTATCAATTTCACCTAAGTTCGTTAAAGTATCGCCAACTGCGAAATTGGTGGTTGTTGACAACGGGCTGATTCGAGCAAATTAACAGGGTGGCATAATTTTATAACTTTAGTCGACAACTACGTTGACAAACACCGGACTAGTCAAAGCGCTTTAATTGATCTGGCTTTAGTACTTGCAACACTTTTTATATTAAAGAACGTACTGTAATCCCCCGGAAAATAACAGGAGTTATTAGTAGAAAATTCTTTTAAACTAACGAAGAGGAATTTTCTATGAAAAAATCACGATATACAGAAAGCCAGTTCATGGCGATCTTAAAGCAAAATGAAGCAGGAACATCTGCACCAGACATTTGTAGGGAGCATGGTATTAGCCTATCTGCTTTTTATAAATGGCGTTCGAAGTATGGTGGTATGGACGCATCATTAATAAAGCGCATGAAAGAGCTTGAAGCTGAAAACCGTCGTCTTAAAAAGATGTATGCTGAAGAAAAACTAAAAGCTGAAATAGCCCGAGAGGTCATCGAAAAAAAGTGGTGAAGCCGTCTCAACGCAAAGAGATGGCTCAGCGAGCTCAGAGCGAATTTACAGTGAGCATTCGTGTCGCCTGTGAAATATTTTCAATCAGTGAAACTTGTTATCGTTATCAAGCAAAGCTATCGCCGGAAAATGAAATTATTGCTGATTGGTTATTACGATTAACATCGACATATAAACGCTGGGGCTTTGGATTATGCTTTCTCTATTTGCGTAATCTTAAAGGGTTTGGTTGGAACCACAAGCGTGTTTATCGTATCTATCGGGAGCTTGAGTTGAATTTAAGGATAAGACCTAAACGACGAATCAAACGCGATAAACCAGACGCTCTGAGTATACCTGAAGCTATCAACCAGGTCTGGTCGATGGATTTTATGAGTGACTCACTTGTTACTGGTCAGTCACTTCGAACGTTCAATGTTATTGATGATTATAATCGTGAAGGATTAAGCATTGAAGTTGATTTATCGTTGCCAAGTATTCGGGTTATTCGCTCACTTGAGCAAATTATCGAATGGCGCGGCAAACCTAAAGCTATTCGGTGTGATATCGATCCAGAGTATATTAGTAACGAACTCATTGATTGGGCAAATAGACAGCAAATCACACTACTTTATATTCAGCCTGGTAAGCCAACTCAGAACGCCTATATTGAACGTTTTAATCGAACAGCCAGGCACGAATGGCTAGAGCTTTATCTTTTTGAAACGGTGGGGCAGGCACAATTATTGGCAACTCAGTGGCTTTGGACATACAATAACGAACGACCTTATTCAGCAATTGGAGGCGTACCGCCTCGGAAGTTACTGGAGGCTGCTTAATTTTCTACAAATTTCTTCAGTTATAAATGGGGGGATTACAGTGCTTCTTCAATTTTATTGGTTGTGGACTTACTCTGATCCTCTATCCTTACTCGCGAGCTTGGCGGTCGCAACTTGGAGGCTTAAATTAAATGGTGAAAACTGGCGAAGCATTGGATTGAAGCACGACGTTTCTCATTTAAATTTATTTCTATGGACACTTGGGGCATTGATAATAACTATATTAATGGGCAATATTGCTGGAGAAATTGCTAGTTCAATCATTACTAAACCAGAGTCGTTGAGTAAGGAATTAACGACTTACACTCAAAATCGTTTTGCTTATATTCCGGGAAATTTGAGTTTGTATTTAATGTGGGTCGCTATGTCGTGGATTATTGGCGGATTGACAGAGGAGCTATTGTTTCGCGGATTTTTAATATCTCGGTTTGAAAGCTTGCTGTCAAAATTATCACTCGCGATAGTCTACGCAATTATTATTCAAGCGATAATTTTTGGTCAACAGCATATGTATTACCAAGGGGTGATTGGGTTTGTAGAAGTTGGGATCATTGGAGTGGTATCAGGTGTTATTTATGTATTGTGCAAACGACGTTTATGAACCTTAGTCCTTTCTCATGGCTTAGCAAACACTTTTGGAATGACGATGTTGTATTTTAGTTGATAGGAAATACCCTAAAACAATGTTCAGAATACTAAAAGTATTAGTAATTTTCTTTGTTTTTATTTCAGCAAGATTGGCAATGGCTGATCCGGATATTCAGTGAGGAATTATTGTTTTGAGTAATGCTGATGAGCTTCCCAGATGGGATATCGTTAAGCGTATAAATACTTTATTAGAATCTAAATTTGAAATTAATAAATAACAGACTTATAGGAAGTACGAACCATGAGTATATTGATTGTTTAAGTTCTTACAAAAAATCACCAATTTTTATAGTGGGACTGTTAAAACATGCTAATTGTTATTATTAGAGACGCCCTTTATATGCATTTATTAAGATTTATGCTATTTGGCTTCGTGATATTTTACTCAAAATTAACGTATTAAGTTGATAGCTTGTATACATTTTTAACAAAATGTAGAGTTCTCACTAATGAATAAAACATAAAATATAACATAAAACAGGCAACAAGAAGATCCCAAATAAGTGAAGTATAATGCGGCAGTATGCTATAAATACTGTCATTAAATATAGCTGCAAACTTTATTTGTTCAAATTGCCGAGGAATACTTACAACCATTTCGACAAACACCCTATCAAAAAATATTATAAACAAGAAAATAAGAAAACCAAAGCTGGCTAAAGAATATATAGCTAAATATTTACTCCTATTAGCGGATAATAACTTGATACCTTTGAGGCTTACGCTTCTTTTATTGAATAACCTAAGAACTAAAAAATATAACATGCTTCTAGAGACACTCCTGAGGTTCGCAACACCTAATATATCACTAGCCATCCAATACCCATCAAGTCTTAAAAATGGGTTGAAATTCCAAAGAAGAGAAAAATTAAGGATCAGTATTGCATAATACAAGGATGGCATTTCAACCACGAGATAAATGACGGTGAGAATGAATGTATACAGCGCTTGAAAGTATATTCCACCTGCGTTAATTATTGCCCGCTCTTTTCTAGAGTTCTTCCAGCACTCTGAGAGTTCAGCATAAAACACCACAAAACAAATATAAACTCCAACCCCAATCTTTACATTTCGGCATCCGTATTTGTATGCGGCTGATGCATGTCCCGTTTCATGAAAAAATAATCCTCCAAATAACAATAATAAAGTAAATAATTTTTCTGAAATACGGATTTCCGTAAAAAATAGCGGAGCATTGCCATACACATAGTAATAAAATAAAAACTGTCCTACACAAGCAAGAAACAAACTAATAACTAAGATAATTTTGGAAAAAAACAGTACGAAAAACTGTGATATTCGGTTCGTTGTTACGTTGTTTAAAATATCTAAGTTAAATCTAAAAAGTTTAGATTTGATAGTAGATTTAGGCGATACAAAACAGTTGTCGTCCTTATTCACAATGATTTTATTTTCTAGTAAATATTCTATTTTAGACGCTGCATCATCCGTACTACCATTATATTCTAGAGAACTAATAACTTTTGACAGTTCCAGCTCATGGGAATATTCAAATTGATTAATAAACCAAGACGGTAAAGTAAACCTTCTTATACCATCATTTATGTCAGTCACTTCGCAAATTGAATGACTATTACAATTCGCATCATCGAACTTGGAAATAATCATGAAAGGGTTCAGCTTAACCAGTTTACTCATCTTTTTACCTAATCAAGTTTCAAATATTAGTAAAAGTCATACACAATATTACAAATGTTTCAAGAAGAATGATTAGTGTCACCTCTGCATCTACAATCATTATTGCCACCACAAAGACCACACTCAACATTCTCTTCTAATTTGTTAACTTAAAACAATCTTAACATTTCTAACTCCCTAATAATTAATCGAAAGGTAACAGCATAATGAGTAGTCACTCCTATCTAACCAAACTCTCGCGAGTTATAAAAGCAATTCGTATCAATATAAAACTTCAAGAAAATATTTGACTTATAAAAGATAAAACATGCAAAGTAGCTCTTTGCATGTTTTATTGTTTTATTGAGGTTCGTCACAATATGTAGCTTCTGGATCACAGCCGCCACCGCCGAGATCACCATCACCGCCATCGCTGCCGCCACAAAGTCCAAATTCAACACGGTCTTCTAGTTCATTAATTTCAAATTGTTCTAACATTTCTAATTCTTTCATTTTGTTTTTCCTTTTAAGTTAGTTGTAAATCCAACAGTTTGTTGAATAGGGTTTATACATAATTAATGCTCGACATTAATTATGCTGATTTTATAAAAAGTAAATCTTGCTGAACCATTTCTTGAACAATACTCATAAAGTTATTTCTTTTTTCCGTAGGGCACTCATTTAATAGTTCCTTTATTTTTAGCGAAGTTTGTTGCCGTAATAGGGCAAAAAATGAGCTCATAATTGCTGGTGCTTTATAGGCTTTATTCTGCTGCGTATCGACTAATAAAGTATCAGTGTTCTGCGAAATGAAAGCTACTCGTTGTTTATTAATTTCAATTACATGATTTTCTGCTACTATATTGTTTTCTAATTTGACATTCAAAGAATTATTCTCAGGTTCTAACCAGCGATGTAAACACAATGCGTATTCCCATTTATCAGGCGACTCGCTAACTTTTCTCTCTAATCGACTATATAGCTCTTGGATTATGTTTTGTTGAACTAATTCTCTATTTGCTATATCGGCATCTTGAAAAATTGCTGCTTCAAATGTTAGCACTCTATTCCCATACACATCTTGGGTTGAGAATACAGGAATAATCGGAGATTTAAACAGCATAGCTATTCGCGCTATACCAGACTTTACTCGAATTCGTTTATTAAAAAAATTAACTATAGATGTTCCTTCTTTTGAACGGTTGCCACCCGAGCCCATATTCCCATCGCAATAAATGAAACCATTAGATCCTTTTCGCATTTCTTTGACCAATTCTTTGCCAACAGCAACGTCTTCAACTTCCAGTAAACGAATTAGATTCTGGGATTTAGTTGGTAACAAGTTACGTAATTGATATAAATCCCAAAAACACTTTCCCGCAACAGGTGCACAAGAGGATAATCCATGAGCTATAAGATCCAGCAAAATATGTCGGTGCTCGTCAAAATGGAAAGGAGCAAATATTACCCGACCATAGCATGACTGATAGTTTTTTATTTGTTCGACACTTAAACCTCGTAACTTCGGTTTAGAGAAAAGTCTATTTTGATTGTTATTCACTAACTCAGATTTTAACTTCTCCACCCTATTATCAAAACGTGAACTGACTCCACATTTGTGTTCAACCGCTTGAGCTGTAATTTCTTTAATTTTAGTGCTGCTTACTGTGTCACCAAACAAGGATAAGTAATTCATATAAAAATAACTGCTCCAATTATGTTTAATATTTGCTGTTGAATTCATCACCATCACCTTATATATATCATTTTTGGGTTGTCTTTCTCTGAAACAAACCCGCTATCCGTTACTTTCCCCTAAAACTTGAAACGAGTATGACGCAATATATGAAGAAAAGGTGAGTCTAAAAAATACAAAAATAGCTCAATTGTTGCCAAATAATTAACAAATCAAGCCAAAAAATTATCATTTAGGAACGCCTGTTTGACCAAGAGGTACGTATTAGCTAACATGCATCTCAAATTGAAATTACTAAGATGGGCTCTCGAGGTAGATTTGAGTGAGTGACTATCTTATAAATAGAAATCAACCAATTAAAATTGATGATTAAATGAGAGGTGTGTAAATGAAAAAGAAGTTGCTTACAGTATTGATTGGTATATTTGCAGTCATAGGTGCTGTAATTGCTGGTGTAATTGATAGTTGGACTGTGGGGGATTACTACGTCGAACACCGCTTAGTGGGGCCTATAGGTCCTACAAATTTAGAGGCCCACACTTTTACTGTTTGGGCTAATGGCGAAATAGTCCTTGCTGAATCATACGACATTACCAAGGTAGTTGGTCTAGGCTGCCTAACAACACTAAAGACCACCTATTTAGATGGCGTTGAAGTTCCAGCCGAAGCACAGTGTAAAGCTGGTGGTAGAATTGCAGAAGAAACTTTTTGCCAAGATAACCCTGAAATGTGTGTCGCTAACTAAATAAAATTATCGTTGACTAAACAAGGGAGGCTATTGCCTCCCTTGTTGGATATACTTGAAGATTAAAACACTCATTTGGTTCAAATAAGCTTGACAAATATAAATACAATATTCAAATTCTTGGGCTTAATGACGTTGGCACTATTTACCATGTCCACTCTCAGCCAAGAGTTATATTTAGAAAGACAAAATTGGGTAAAAAAATATACCAACACAGCCCCTTTGTTTATTTATAAAAGTCGTGATGGCTCCATTTGGCTAAACTATTTTCATACTTTTGTACGTAAAAAAGGTGTGGTTGTTTCTAATTATGACTTATCTCCTTTTGCGCTCAGAGCTAACTCTAACCCAAACTCTCAAATAGTCGATTATCAAAATTCGGTGATTGCTAGCTTTGATAAAAACTTGCTGATATTAGATAAAAAAACCAATCATTTTACACCACACCCAGCATGGGATAATACAGGTGATAGAATTAAGGCTATCTATGTTGACACTAATGAGCAACTATGGGTTTTGACTCTGGATGACGTGTACCGATTAGATATTTCACAAAACAGTTTCGTCAAATTAGACCTCCGAGCTCTAAAAGTAAAATTGAAAGCACCTATCAATAAAGGCTCCCTCAAATTAGGTAATATTTTTGCGACCCAGGTAAACAATAATTTATGGATCTCCACTTTCTTTGGTGGTTTATATTCTTTGGATATACAAAGTTACGAAACCAAGGACAGTTATTTTATTGGTTCAGAAAATGTTCCTCCTTTTAACAGAACTAAAATATTTTCCATATTACACCATTTAAATAAATCCAGTAGCAAACTTGTGTTAGCCACATCAGACGGCTTGTATTATTTAGACTTATTGACTAAATCGATTAAAGCTTCTGTGCAAAATACACCCGTGCATTGGCTGGGGCACGATTTAGAAAATAACGTGTTGTTTAATAGCAATGGTAAACCCTTCAAACTTGACCAATCGTTAAATGCCATTAACTCACTGGATTTACTAGATCACAATCAGAAAGCATTAGAGGGCTATATAACAGTAACACTCATGGATGAAGAAAGTAATGCTTGGATTGGCATTGAAAATCATGGGCTTTTTCGATACTCAATGTATGAAAATAAGTTAATACCCTACTTAAGTAATTCAAACACTAAGCTTGTGGGTATCACTAGCCACCTTGAGCACAACAACAGAATATTTCATAGCGGTGATTTTGGCGTTGTATCACCGCAAGCAGGGCTTATTTCAGAGACAAAAACCAGCGTCATTGCTATAAAAGACGAGCACTCTTTACTCTTGGGGCAAATGGAAAAAATAATACAGTTCGAGCTTCATTCTAAACAGAATAAAATTATTTACCAACAAAAGGGGGCTGTCTTTAATAATATTATCGTTGATGGTAAAAAGCGTTTATGGTTGCTCGATGATATAACTGGCTTAACACTAATAGAGGGGGAAAATAACAAACCATTAGCACAATACAATCTACAAGCGAAAGAAATAGTTAATATTTTTGATATCTACTTGTCTCCAAACAATAATATTTTGGCAGTTCTACCCAATAAATTGTTGGAAATAAATATTGATAGTACACCAAACAATTTTAAAAATGTTCTGGTTGAATTTGATGATGCAATTGCAAATGCACAAAAAATAGGAAACGAATTATTTCTATTTCATATAGATAATAAAGTCACTATTGTGTCGCTTGATAATTACGTACAACATTCAATAAAGCTGCCCGTTTCTGGTATTCGTTGCATTAACAAAATAAATGATTCTGAGTGGTTTTTAGCACAAGAGTACGGAGCAATATTTCGCTGGAATCAAAATACAAGCAACTTATTAATTTTTAACGAAAACGATGGTTTACCAGAAGGAGGTGTGAACGGGGTTTTATGTCTTAAGCAATCATCTAATTACTTATTTTCGACAAATGCAGGTCTAATCGCCGCCAAAGATACAGTTCTGAAAAACGACATCCAGCCTCTTGCATCTATTATTCATAGCGATACCCATCAACCCCAAAATATAACATTTAAATACGATGAATTTCCGCAATCTTTCATCATCACAAACTCCAGTTATGCATCACCAAATAAAAATTATTTAAAATATCGTTTGGTAGGATTAAGCGACCAGTGGACTACTGAAAACCTTCCCAGTAAAGAAATCAACTATCAATCATTGTCTTATGGCAACTATACATTGCAAGTGATGGTATCTAATAATGATGGTATATGGAGCGAACCTGTTAGTGTAGATATTACGGTGACTCCTCCAATATGGTTAACAAAATGGGCTTTTTTTATCTATGTATTAATATTACTCGCATTTCTATGGTTTATTATTTGGTATAGAACCCGCTCCGCCGTATTACGGACTGCTCAATTAGAATCTGAAATAGTCGTTCGCACCCATGAAATAGAACAAAAAAATAGGACAATCGAGGCTTTATTGGTGCGTAAAAATGACTTGTTCGCAAATGTTTCTCATGAACTGCGTACACCACTAACTTTGATTCTAGGACCTATTAATGCCTTATTAAAAACGCTAAGATCACAAGAACAAAAACGACAAGCGCACATGATAGAAAGAAATGCCCGGCGTTTACTTGGATTAGTAGAGCAACTTCTCAGCTTAGCCAGAATTACTCGGCATGAACCAGAGCAACAATTTGCACATCCTATTTCTCCGAAATTGACATTCATCATAGAATCTTTTCGTTCAAAGGCTGAAGAGAAGCGAATATCACTAAGCTTACAACTTGTACAAGAGTTGTCCGCGTTGAGTTCTGATGATGCGATTGAAATTGTGGTTGGTAACTTGATTTCCAATGCAATTAAATATACACCGATTGGTGGCGCAGTTTCAGTGTGTGTTGATGTAGTTGCAAATAAAATTAGAATACAGATTCAAGATACTGGGGATGGGATTGCATCAACAGACCAAGAAAATATATTCGAGCGGTTTACTCGCTTACCACAACACCAGCATACCCAAGGGAGTGGTGTTGGTTTGGCTGTTGTAAAAGAACTAACCGAAGCTAATAAGGGAAAGATTGAAGTCAAAAGTGAATTAGGGAAAGGAACCAATTTCATTGTGCATTGGCCTTTGGCTAGTGATGAAGATGCAAAGAGTACGGAATCAACCTGTTACGAAAATAAGAATGAACTGTTGTATAATTTAGTCAGTTCAAATGAAGACTACAATAGTAATATTTCGATGAAGGAAAGCCTTCTAGAATCAGAAAACTACTCACTAGAAACAATATTGATCGTTGATGACAACCCGGAGATGTTAGATTTTATAGTAGATACTTTGCGAAATAAATATCATTGTATTACCGCGCCAAATGGACATGAAGGAATTGCACTCGCTCTTAAGAGAGTCCCCGATCTGATTATATCAGATGTAATGATGCCAGTAGTAGATGGTTTTCAATTGTGTCGAGTTTTGCGTTCAGATGAAAAAACTAGTCATATTCCCGTTATTTTGTTAACCGCAAAAAGTGATAGAGAAAGCAAAATTCAAGGATGGCGTGAGAATGTCGATGATTACTTAACTAAACCCTTCGACTCTGAACAACTACGCTTGAGAGTGAAAAATATATTAACCATAAGAAATATACTTAAACGAAAACTTTGTAGTGAAATTAGTGACAGCTCGAAAATCACTCGGACTACTTTACCACTACAAGACCAAATTTTCATAGATAAACTTAATAAAATAATCGAAAGTAAATTTGTGGATCATACATTTGGAAGGGGTGAGCTGGCTAGTGAACTTGCCGTTAGTGATCGTCAACTTCAGCGTAAACTGAAAGCACTAATCGATTACAACCCAGCAGATTATTTAAGAGAATATCGACTTCAGAAAGCCGCCGAAAAATTACGAGATGGTTTTCAAGTCGCTATTGTGTCTGACCACTGTGGTTTTGCATCACCGCCACACTTTTCTCGTTGTTTTAAAGCCAAATATGGAATGACACCTAAACAATATCAATCGACATCCTAGTATTTTAGTTAGAGGAAGATAAAATGAGAGAAAAGTTTAACGAATCGTTTAGAATGCAGGCGGTAGAGGAAGTATTAAATCGCCCAAGTTATTGAATTTATTTATTGGAATCTCTGAAATATTACTCATAAACCTTTAATCACCGGATCAAAACCAACCAACCAAGCATACGACCAACCTTCAATTTTTTTAAGTTCAGACTTAGCTAACTCCGGTTGTCCGGTTAACGTTAAATAACGAGCCTTATTGTAAATTTTTCCGGGAATATTGCGAGAGCTTTTTGGCAAATCCTGAATAAAGCGTTGATAGATCGCTAAGAGTTCTTTTGTGGCAACTGGGTTCTTTCTCTCTTTATAACAATATGCAAGATTTAACTCATGAGAGATCCCTTCGGCAAAATCCCAAACTTCTATTTGCTCAGAGCCTTTTTCTCTTCTAGCTTTTTCATATTGAGTGATTGCTAATTGACAGTTTGATTGGTAATAAGAGGTTAATCCTAAAAGTAAATTCAAATCTAAACTGTTCGGGTTTTGCAAAGATAAGTTTTTGATATGCTGTTCAAACTCATTAAGCTTTGATGATTGTAGTTTGAGATTAAAATCTAATTTTAGAACATAGTATGATTCTTTTGCTTGGCTTAATGCTCTTTTTACCAATTGCGAAGCTGTTTCTATATTTCCCATTTGAAATTCATAGGATGCTTTGCTTGATGTTTGGTATAAATTATTTTCACTGATTAGATCACCGGATTGTTGTAAATAAAAAGCATGATTATTTGAGTCACCTAGCAGGTTATACAGATTTGCCAGACCTAAAAAACAAGAAAAATGATCAGGTAATAATTTTTGGCAATGTTCAAAGTGCTTTATGGCTTTATCAATTTCACCTAGATTCGTTAAAGTATCGCCAACTGCAAAATTGGTCGTCGTTGACAATGGACTGATCTGTAGAGCCTGTTCAAAGTGAACTAACGCTTCTTTCGCTCGGGATAATCGCCACAACATAAAGCCGTAGTTATGCAGTGCAAACTCTAAACCAGGATTTAATTCGAGCGCTTTTTTAAAATCTTTTTCGGCCAAAGAAAACTCTTGTAAGTAAGTGTTCAATAACCCCCTGACCGCATAAGTATCAGCTAAATCAGATTCAAGGGAGAATGCTTTTTCTAATAACGGAGAAACATCAATATTGGTATTTTCTAAAGGCGTGTGCTTGTATTGGTATAACAATAAATGAGCTTTTGCCATTCCTGTATAGGCGAGTGCGTAATCTGGCGCTAAATCGACAGCTTCTCGGTAGTAATTTAATGCTTTTTCGTAATGTTCAACAGTGTTAAGTCTTAGATGAGACTGAGCTAACAAAAATAACCGATAAGCTTGGGTCGACTTTGGATGGTTGCGTTTCTGATTGTTGGGGGAGGCTTTATTAGTGATCAACATCGAAATTTTTTCACTAATACGACTCTGGGTTTCAAGAACGCTGTCGTTAATATGATTATCGAAGGTCTTAGACCAAAGGTGAATATCTTTACTCGAATCGATTAATTGAACCGTTATTCTTAATGTATCTACATCTTGTCGAATACTGCCCTCAATAATATATCGAGCACCTAAAAGCTTTGATATTTGTTTGATATCTGTATTGGTTCCTTGAAATGTAGCTGATGAAGTTCGCGAGATCACACTTAAATCGGGATTAGCTGCCAATTGGTGGATCAACTCTTCGGTTAATCCATCAGCAAAAAATTTTACATCTGTTTTGGCGCTGTATACATCAAAGGGCAAAACAGCGACCGTTTTAGACGCTTTTCTCGATTCACTATTTGATGACAGACCGAAGTTGTTGTCTGGTTTATCGTTATTTGTGTAGTTAAAGAATAGAATTATGGATAACAGACAGGCAGAAATACCAAACATCAGCCATTTAAATTTGAATATGAAACCTTTTTTATCATTCGATTTTTGCTGTTCTAAATCGGTTAACGGCTCTGCTTGCCATTCAACCTTTGGGATAAGACGGTAACCTTGCTTTGGAATGGTATCGATGTATTGTCTGGGAGTTTTGTTATCGATTAATGCTTTGCGTAAATGGGCGATTGTATTGGTTAAAGCGTCATCTTGAACAACTTGATCCCAAAGTTCACTCAAAAGTGTCTCTCTGGAAACAACATTACCACCAGCATTAGCCAAAAATACCAAAAGTGCCATGACTTTTGGCTCAACTCGAACTTTAATATCCTTATTAATCAATAAGTTGTATGAGGGTTTTACGAGCCATTCGGCAATCGTAAAATTTTGCTTATTCAAATGGATATCTGCGATAAAACATCATAAATAGGTTTTTAACATAAAACCGATAGAACATCATTAGGTATTTATCTTCTATAATTTATACACTTGCTTTCTTGGGGCGCATGAATTTAGGTCGGGAGTAAACGAAAATGATTTATCAATTTGAGCATTACTTTGTCGATCAAGAAAATAGAAAATTGCTCTATCGCAATCCGCAACACGACAGTCAGAGAAAGAAGGTCGTAACGGATGATGAGAAGACGGTAACTCTTTTAAGCCTTCTGTGTGAAAACTATCCTGAGGTTGTCGGAAAGCAAACTTTGATTGACACGCTTTGGCCTGATCAGGTGGTGACCGATTGGTCTTTGTCTAAATTGGTGTCAGATGTTCGTCAATTATTGGATGATTCAGGTAAAGACCAAGGTTATATCAAAACTGTGAGAGGAAGAGGGTTTCGGTTAAATGTCCCCGTTCAAAAAGTAGATACTATCAAAAATGTGGAATCTATAGCTCTTGAAATTGGAACCGTCCGACCAGCTAAAAGTTATTCAAGTTTGCTAAAAGTGAGTATCGCAGCAATATTTGTTGCGATAACGACTTTTGTGCTGTTCAATTTTCTTCCATCGAGTCGCTCTATTGATAGATTTGTTGATTCAAAACAAGGCGTGATCAGAGTGGCTGTATTGCCGATTACCAGTGAAACTCATGATCCTATTGATGAATGGATTAAATTTGGGGTGATGTCTTTAGCAACCGAGCAATTAGGACAATATCCATCCATTCAAACAATCCCTGTTGCAACTACTATTGCGACTGTCGCCAGTCAGCAAGAGTCGATTGATAACGATGAGTTGGGAAATCTCTTATTTGAAAACATTTGTGGTCAAGTTGGCTGTACTCATGTGGTTTCAATTAAATATAAATTGGTCGATAATCAACCAGCATTGACTTATCAGGTCTTTGATGAAAAAAGCCGCTCGGCTATATCTGAATTTATTCAATCAGATATTATCGATACCGCTGATGTTCTTTTAGATTATTTGGCAAGCGATATTATCCCGGGAAAAAGAGAACGGATCTCTATTGCTGATACTTATTCTAGTGATCATAAAGCCAACCGTGATTATGCGACAGGTGTCAATGAGTTATACAGTGGAGATATTAGTTCGGCAAAAATTTACTTAAATCTAGCGCTGGATAGGCAGCCTGATTTTATTTGGGCGAGAGCCTATCTTGCAGAAGCTAATTATCGGAGTGGCGCACTATCTGAAGCGGAAAATGAAATAAAAACATTAGAAAAGCAGGCTTTAAACGACAAACAATCTTATTTTTTAAGGCATTTGCATTCTAATGTACTTTATAGTCAGGGAAATCTTGCTGCCTCTTTAGCCATGACTAAATTGTTACTCGAAAATCCACTGACAAAAGAAGATCCTTTATTGAGAGGTAACGAATTACTCAATATTGGTAGCAGTTTACAGGCATTAGGCAAATTAGACGAGGCATTGGAATACCTAAATCGAGCGTCGGAATCGTACAAACAAGCGAAGTTTGGATCAGGTGAAGGAAAAGCTTTATACAATCTTGGCAATGTCCACCTCACAAAGGTAAATCCTGAAAAAGCACTCGATAATTTTCAAGCAGCCCGTGAGGTTTTTAAGAAGTTCTCAATGCAAGGCTACGCATTGATGGCTAAACATCAGGTAGCAACAACCAGTCTTGTGATGGGAAAGTATCAATATGCCGAGGGAGAATTGAGGCTTTTGGTTGATTCCTACAAGGGAATCGGTGACTTAGAAGGGGAGTTGACGGCTTATCTCGATCTTGCCATTGTCAGTATTGAGAAAAATGATTATCAAGAAAGCACTGTCAGAGTAGAGCGCTTACTAGAAACGCTCAAGAATTCTGAGTATTCCTATATCAGAGATCATGCTCTATCCATTGGCGTCTATGCGAGTTTAAAGTTAGACCAGTTAGCTAAGGCTGAGTTTTTTCATCAACAATTAGATGGCGAATGGAGCGATCCAAGACCGCAATATGCTTTGCTTAATGCTTACTTATTACATGAACAGGGAAAACTGAAACAGTCTGTAGAATCCGCCACCAGTAAAAAGCGAGAGTTAGCAGAATTATGGAGTGATAGCCATCAAGTAGTACTCGAACAAATGCAAACATCACTCACCACAGGAGCTAAACAGTCGATAGATTTTTAATTTAAAAGTTGTCGATAAAACACTGTAACCAATTGATTTTTAGCTCTTTCAAGTTTTATCAAAGTCTCTCAAGTTAGTTTCAAGAATTTCAAACTTCGACTTTGTAATATATAAATCAACAAAGAACGATTCGCTTCGTTCTTATTTTTTAACAAAAAAATTGATGGAGTCAACCTATGTTAAATATTAAACAACTTGTGCTTATAATTTGTACATTTTGTATTTTTTTGACAAATATATCAGTGCGCGCTAACAGCGAAGTTTTTTATGCTTGTGAGACGGGGTATCAATTTGAGACTAAAAAGAAAGCGGCTCGCTGTATTAAGCAGCAACGATTAACATTCCGATCCCCCGAATCTTGTGCTAACAATAATTCGGTTAAATTTAACTATGTACTAGCAATTGACAAACTGGGTCAGCAAGATCGTTGTATTGTAAATTTATCCAGCGGCGGCGGTGTTGATACTCAGCGCAAGACTGCAAGCTCATCAACCAATAACGATCTAGATCGATCTGGGTCAAGACTTACCCGGAAATCCTTCACTCCACAATGCCAAAAAGGCTATAAGTTACAAATTAAGCGCGGTAAAGATACTTGTAGCAAGCAGAACTTAGAGGTGATCCAGGCACCAAATAAGAAGGTCAGTCGCTAATGTCGCGGATAATCCATAATTTGACTGATATTTCACCAATAACTCAGGCAATATCGCTTATTTAACGCTGTTTTCCCAGTTTTTTTCCGCTATAATTGCGCGTTCGATTTTAACTACTAGATTTCACTGAGTTTTCAGGACGCCCAATTTTGAGTAAATCTTTTCAATCCGTAAAAGGCATGAATGATGTCTTACCAGATGAATCGCCAACCTGGCATTATCTGGAGACTAGCCTGCGCAAAATAACGGCAAGTTACGGATATTCTGAAATTCGTATGCCGATTGTTGAAAACACTCAGCTATTTTGCCGCTCTATTGGCGAAGTGACTGATATTGTCGAGAAAGAAATGTACACCTTTGTTGATAAAGGTGAAGACAGTCTGACCTTAAGACCTGAGGGGACTGCTTCTTGTGTGCGAGCAGGCATTCAGCATGGTTTGTTGTATAACCAACAGCAGCGGCTATGGTACATGGGACCTATGTTTCGTAGAGAGCGTCCGCAAAAAGGGCGATATCGTCAGTTTTATCAATTTGGAATAGAAGCTTTCGGCTTAAAAGGCCCTGATATAGATGTTGAAGTTATCGCATTGAGCGCCAGGCTATGGCAAATGCTTGGATTAAGCAAAGTAGAATTGCAAATCAATTCTTTAGGAAGTAATCAAGCGAGAGAGGCGTACAAAGCAAAGTTGGTAGAGTATTTTGAGCAACATCTTGATGAATTAGATACTGATAGCCAAAAACGCTTAAAGTCTAATCCACTCAGAATTTTAGACACAAAAAATCCAGCTATGAAAAGTGTGGTCGACCAAGCGCCAAAGTTGATGGGTCACCTAGATGAAGAATCGAAGCTGCATTTTGACAATTTATGCGAAAAATTAGACGCTTTGGGGATTGCCTATGTGGTTAATCCTAAACTAGTTCGAGGTTTAGATTATTATAACCGCACGGTTTTTGAGTGGGTAACCACAGAGCTCGGCGCACAAGGTACTATTTGCGCAGGTGGTCGCTACGACGGATTAGTCGAGCAACTTGGAGGAAAAGCGACCGAGGGTTGTGGATTTGCAATGGGATTAGAGCGAATTATTCTATTGCTCGAACAGCAAAGTGATTTTAAAGATAAACTTTCAGCCAAAACCGATGTCTATTTATGCACCCTGGGTGATGAGGCCGAAATTGCAGGGATGAAACTCGCTGAAAAATTGAGAGATGAATTACCAAATCTTAAATTACAGCTACATTGTGGTGGTGGCAATTTTAAAAAGCAGTTAAAAAAAGCAGATAAATCTGGCGCAGCTGTTGCCTTAATTTTAGGCGGTGATGAAGTAGAACAAAAACAAGTGACGATTAAATATCTTCGCAATAAAATAGATCAAGTGACATTAACTCAAGCTGATCTAGCATTAGAACTGAATAAAATATTTATATAAGCAAGAATATTAACTCCGTGACCTCCATGTCATCGTGCCCACAGCGCTTCACGGGACAAGCTTTGGTGAATATTTATTTTTAGAAATTAGAAATTAGAAATTAGAATTTAGAATTTAGAAATTTAGGAGCATTAACGTGTCATACCAAACAGAAGAACAACAAGTCGAGCAATTAAAAGAATGGTGGAAAGAAAATGGAACGCCATTAATTGTTGGCGCAGTGCTCGGTTTATCGGGCTTTTTTGGCTGGAAATATTGGGATGAAAAACAAGAAGTGACTTTCGCTTCAGCTTCTGATCTTTATATGAGCGTTTCAGATGAAGTCGGAAAAGAAGACTCCGCTAAATTGATTGAAAATGCCAATGCTGTTAAAGCACAATATCCTGATTCCAGCTACGCAATACTTTCGGCTTTTCATCTCGCAAAGCAAGCTGTGGTTGATAATAAATTAGATGATGCAGTTACTGAATTAAATTGGGTCGTTACCAAACATAAAGATAACGAGCTAGCGCAAATTGCCAAAATACGTCTTGCAAGAATATATATCGCGCAACAAAAAGCGGAAGATGCTTTAGCATTATTAAACTTCGACAAAGAATCAGGCTATTACGAAATGGGCAGTTTAATAAAAGGCGATGCGCTGATGGCTCTGGATAGAAAAACCGAAGCGTTAGAAGCCTATAAAGCGGCTGACGCATCAGGAAAAGTTACTGCAAACCACTCTACGTTAAAGTTGATGATTGAAGAGTTAACCGCTAGTGAATTGACCTTTACTGGTTCAGACGAAATGGCTGACGCGAGTGTAGATAACGTCACAGAAACAACCGAAGCGGATGGAAAAACAGATATGGCTAAGGACGCTCAACCAGAAGTTTCATCTGATAATAACGAAGAAAGCAGTTCTGAACCAGAGCCAGAAACTAGTAGTAACACTGAGGCTTCCAAATAATGCGTTTTTCTGTTTTTCTATTTTTAGTTGCTTCTTTATTACTTTCAGGTTGTAGTGACGACGATGACGCGGATCTTTACGAGCCAGATCCATTGGTTGATATTGACAATCAATTCGAAATTAAAACTCTTTGGTCGACTAGTGTTGGCGATGGAATTGACGATCAAGCACTTAAAATTTCACCAGTTTTTGCTTACAAAAAAATCTATGTGGCAGATACCACCGGAAAAATTGTCGCCATAAATCCAGATAATGGTAAGCAGATTTGGGAGTCTGATTTTGAACTCGCAATTGCAGGCGGTCCTGCGGTAGCGAGCAAAATTGTCGTTGTTGGCACTTTGCAAGGTGAAGTCCTCGCGGTAGATGCTGAAACGGGCAAAGAAAAATGGCGCGCACAGGTTTCTAGTGAAGTCATTTCTAGTCCTGCAATTGGTGACGGTTTCGTTGCAGTAAGAACGGTCGATGGAAAAATCTATGCGTTTGATGCCGCTACTGGTGAGCAAAAATGGTTCTACGATGAATCAATTCCGGCACTTACTTTACGTGGAAATTCTTCACCAGTAATTGCAAACGGTGGCGTTATTTCAGGTTTTTCAAATGGTAAATTAGCGGTGTTTGTTCTCTCCAATGGACAGATAGCCTGGGAGAAAAAAATCGCAACGCCCATTGGTAGTTCTGAAATTCAAAGGCTCGTCGACGTGGATCTTCAACCATTAATTGTTGGTAGTTCGATCTATATTGGAGCGTTTAATGGAAACTTAGCAGCGCTTGATTTTAGAAAAGGCGAATTCATGTGGCAAAGAGAACTATCAACTTTTCAGGACATGGCCGTCGGTGATTTATTTTTATTTGTTACTCACGAAAATAGCCATTTAAGCGGCGTTAATCGAACCAATGGCGTTATAATTTGGACGCAAAAGGAATTAAATAGAAGGCAATTAACTGCGCCAGGTGTCGTCGGTGACTATTTAGTTGTTAGTGATTACGAAGGTTATGTGCATTGGCTTTCTAAAAAGACTGGGAAAATTGTCAGCCGTGAACATATCGATTCAAGTGGGATCGCTGCGACTCCGTTAGTTATCGATGACAAAGTTATTTTGTATGCTCGAGATGGCTCGTTAGTTGCGATTGAAAAAGAAAACAATAAAAAGTAGATACAATTGCTATTTTTGATTTAAACAGAGTGATTTAAACAGACAGCCATTCTATCCCATCACCCTGATGAGTTAGGGTGAGGGTGAATTAATTTATCATGTTACCGGTAGTTGCACTTGTTGGTCGTCCAAATGTTGGAAAATCAACGCTCTTTAATCGATTTACACGCACGCGCGATGCGCTGGTTGCCGATCTCCCCGGTCTGACTCGTGATCGTCAATACGGTCATGCAAATTTCAACGATCATCCTTTTATTATTATTGATACTGGCGGTATTACAGGCGGTGAAGTAGGCGTGGATGGTTTGATGGCCGAGCAGTCCATGCAAGCCGTTAAAGAAGCCGATATCACTTTATTTATTGTTAATGCGCGAGAAGGGCTAACTGTCACCGATGAACTTTTTGCCAAGCAATTACGTTTGGAAGATCGTGAAATCCATCTGGTCGTCAATAAAGTGGACGGGCTTGATCAAAATACCGTACTTTCTGATTTTTATTCGTTAGGTTTTGAGTCGATTTCGGCAATTGCCGCATCTCATGGGCGTGGCGTTAATCGTTTAATCAATGATGTTATTCTTCCAGCAGCAAAAGATAAGATAGAAGAAAAAGAAGAGCAAGAAGCCGAAGAAGAACAAGGTGAGCGTGATCCAAAATTAGGACCGAAATTAGCAATCATTGGCAGACCTAATGTCGGAAAATCAACGCTAGTCAATCGAATGCTGGGTGAAGAGCGAGTGGTGGTTTATGACTTGCCGGGAACCACTCGTGATTCAATTTATATTGAGATGGAAAGGCGAGAAAAAAAATATACTCTTATCGATACCGCTGGCGTAAGAAAGCGAGGAAAAGTTAAGGAGGCAGTTGAAAAGTTTTCTGTGTTAAAAACATTACAAGCGATTAATGATGCGAATGTAGTGATCATGATCTTTGATGCACGCGAGGGGATCACTGAACAAGATTTAAACTTACTTGGTTTTGCGATCGATGCTGGTCGTTCATTGGTTTTAGGAATCAATAAATGGGATAACATGAGCGAAGATAAACGTATTGATGTTAAAGAAGCAATTGGAAGGCGGCTTCAATTTGCAGATTTCGCAAGAGTCAAATATATTTCGGCTCTGCATGGCACCAATGTTGGTCATTTATGGGAAGCGGTTGATGAAGCATACGCGGGTGCAAGAGTTGACATGAGCGCGTCGAAATTAACTCGAATATTGGAGTTAGTGGTTTCAAAACATCAACCGCCAGCAAAAGGCCGATTTAAAGCAAAACTTCGTTATGCTCATCCCGGTGGTCATAACCCACCTCGAATTGTTATTCATGGGAATCAGACAAAATCCTTACCAAAATCATATATTCGTTATTTGGAAAAGGGCTTTCGAGAAGCTCTTAAAGTAGTTGGCACTCCAATCAAATTTGAGCTAAAGGAAAGCGATAATCCATTTAAAGATAAAAAAGTTAAAGTGACTAAAGAGCTGTTAGATAAGTCCAGAAGAAATAAGGCTAGAGCAAGAAAAATGACAAAGAAAAAATACTAGAGCATTTATTATTGAATAATTAACCATAGGCAGAAATACAGTGAATACATATTTAATCAGCAAAAACTTCAAGTCTTCAATTATCATTTTATCATTATTTGCTTTGTTTTCTTGCCAGGATTCAAACGAACAACAAACCGCTGTTAGCAAAAAAGAAGAATCAAAAATATCTGCAAAAGATATCGCGAAAAAATATATCATCACCGATACTCATATTGACGTGCCTTATCGACTTGAAGAAGAGTTTGAAGATATTAGTATCGCCACTGGAAAGGGTGATTTTGATTACCCAAGAGCCGTTGAAGGCGGATTAAATGCACCATTTATGTCGATTTATATTCCAGCTAAGTTAGAAGAGCAAGGAAGCGGAAGTAAAGAGTTAGCAGATAAGTTAATCGACATGGTTGAGGCCATTGTCGAAAAATCACCGAGTAAATTTGCGTTGGCTTATTCCACCGAACAGATGCAAGAAAATTTCGATAAAGGGATCATTTCGTTGCCTTTGGGAATGGAAAATGGCTCGGCGATAGAAGGTAAAATGGAGAACTTACAACATTTTTACCAGCGCGGCATTCGCTACATTACACTTGCTCATTCAAAAGCCAATCATATTTCTGATTCATCTTATGATGAAAATAGACCAGCAAAAGGTTTGACTGAATTCGGTAAAAAGTTGGTGGTTGAAATGAACGAAACCGGAATTATGGTTGATGTTTCACATATATCTGATGATGCTTTTTATCAAGTGATGGAAATCAGTCAAGTACCGGTTATTGCGTCCCACTCATCAGCAAGGCATTTCACTCCGGGTTTTGAACGAAATATGAGCGACGATATGATCAAGCTTCTTGCCAAAAATGGCGGTTTGATCATGATTAATTTTGGTTCTACTTTTATTTCGAAAAAATCTCAAGATAATAACAATGCGTACAAAGCTGCTAGAAAAGTCTTTATGCAAGAGAATAGTGTTGAACAGGAAAGTGAAGAAGTTAAAACATTCACTAAGAAATATCGAGAGCAAACACCTTTTCGTTACGCGTCAACCCAAGAGGTGCTTGATCATTTTATTCACGTGATCAATTTAGTTGGTGTTGATTATGTGGGTATCGGCTCTGATTATGATGGCGTAGGTGATAGTTTACCTGTTGGACTAAAAGATGTTTCGACTTATCCAAACTTGATCCAAGGGTTCATCGATCACGGGCTTAGCGAAAAAGATATTGCAAAAATTTTATCGGGAAATTTAATTCGCGTTTGGAAGCAGGTTGAGGACTACTCAAGCAATCAAAAATAATGGCTTAGAATTTAATTTATGAAAATATGGGTTGATGCAGATGCTTGTCCGGTGGTGATCAAGGAGATCTTATTTAAGGCGGCCATAAGAACAAAAACCGAACTCACATTAGTCGCTAATCAGTCCATTTCAAAACCTAAGTCTCCATTTATCAAAATGTTGCAGGTCAGTTCAGGTTTTGATGTCGCTGATGATGAAATTGTAAAGCTTGTCGAAATAGGTGATTTAGTGATCACTAGTGATATTCCTCTTGCTGCCGAAGTGATTGAGAAGGGGGCTCACGCACTTAGTCCGCGTGGCGAATTACATACGCCAGATAATATTCGTGCTCGATTAAATATGCGAGATTTTCTTGATACAATGCGAGCGAGCGGAGAGCATACTGGTGGACCAGCTCCTTTGAGTCAAAGTGACCGACAGGCATTTGCGAATCATTTAGATCGAATATTATCCAATAAACAGAAATATGAATAGTTCTTAGTCATATTAAAGGAGTATTTATGTCGCACTTTATTTTAATATTTTCAATTATTTTCTTTTGCCAAACTGTATTGGCTTCAGAGGGTGCTGATGTTTTTCTAAGTAAATCAGCTAGTGGGGAATGGAAAGTTAAGTTTACAGTTTCAGAACCAACTAAACGCTTGGCATTCATTCGTAATCCAAACGATGCTAGAACCAAGCGTTGGAAACCTTTGTCGGATGACTTTATTATTGAGTACTTGGAAGGGAAAGAGTTTATAAAGCGAAAAGATGGGGCGAAATTTTCAAGTTCGAGTTTTCTTCTAACGCCTACTTATATACCACTACCGAAAGACTATGCTCCATTTGCTAACTTTTCCGACGATGGAACTTTAGTTTACGATGGACGTTTTTTCGCTTGTTCAAATGAATGTGATCATGATATTGATTATCTATGGAATTTTGAACTTAGTGCACCCCGAGCGGATAATATCCTGGTAAATGAAATGGTAACTAAGAACAAGGCTGTGTGGAAAAGCCGTGACTCGGGAACGAACGTGTATGTGGGAAAACAAAAGTTAGATACAACGAGTGATTTGATCACACTAATCGATGTCGGACTTCCTAGCGAAATAAAGGCATCACTTTCTTTAAATCTGCCTAAAATCATGGATTACTTTATCGATAAGTTTAGTCATCTCGATCAAAAGCATTCACTTTTTGCATCCTATAAAAAAACCAGCCAAGAAGGTGTCGGCTCTCAAGGAGGAGTTCTGCCAAACCAGGTATTTATGCATTGGTATGGTCGCGATTTGGAGAAGGCAGTAAAAAAAGATATTTTTCTTAAAGGAACTGTTTGGTTTTTCGCCCATGAAGTTGCTCATATGTATCAAAAGAAAACATCACAAACAAAAAATGATTCAGAGGCATGGTTGCATGAGGGAGCAGCGGACAAATTTGCAATGGAAGCGATGCTTTTTGTTGAGCCAGATTCGACAATTTATATTGAAAAACGTATCGAAGAATTTAAACAATCATGTGAAAAAGGTATTCAAGGTTTCAGCTTATCTAAGGCTACAGAAAAAGGACAATTTGGACTTCACTACAGTTGTGGATTTTTAATCCATCACTCTATTGATATTATCACAAAAAAACGTTTCCCAGATGGTGACGGTATTTTTGATATTTGGAGAGAATATCAACAGCGAGTGAAAGATGGTGCTGAAGCTAATCAAGAAACCTATCTTAAAATTGTTGGAGAATATACTAGTGAGCCTCACAAAGTGTTGATAGAAAATTTTATTGCAGATTCTAAGAGTAATTATTCTGCACTAATCGATTCATATGAAACTTTGAAATAATAAGATTATGCTTGTTTGCCAAACTAAACGACTAATAATACGCCATTGCGATAATGACGATGCCGAGTTTATTCTCAGGCTTCTCAACGAACCGTCTTTCATCGAAAACATTGCTGATAAAGGTGTAAGAAATATACAAGATGCGATCAAATATCTCCAGCAAGGACCAATCACAAGTTATCAGCAATTCGGTTTCGGTATGAATATAGTCGAACTTAAGGAATCTGGAAACGCGATAGGAATGTGTGGTTTACTTAAACGTGAAGAACTTGATGATGTGGACATTGGTTATGCTTTTTTGCCGGAATATACGGGGCAGGGTTTTGCAAAGGAAGCTGCGCTTAGCGTGTTACAAAATGCCCTCGAACAGCATCAACTTAGTTGCGTTGTTGCGGTAACGTCAATGGATAATCAAAGTTCGATTTGTTTGCTTGAAAAAATTGGTTTTAAGTTCGAAAAAATAATTCAATTTTATGGTGAAGATAGTAAGTTATTTGTAATTGAGTTTTAATCTGTGTAATGAGAGTGAATTTAATCCTATAGGATGTAAATAAAAGGTTATAAATATGGATTTGAGATATTCAAAAATAGCAGTCATTGGTGACGTTCATGGCGAGGATGTGCGGCTTGAAATATTAATTAAAGGTCTCAGGGAAAAACAACCCGATGCTGTTTTCTGTGTTGGTGATATTACCGACGGTTCTGGATCTGTTGATCGTTGTTGTTCGTTGTTGCAGGAATACTCTATTGAAACGGTTTTGGGCAATCACGATCAATGGTGTTTGAACGGGGACAATCGTGCTTTAACTCATGCCACTATGCTAGATCAACTCAGCACTTCTAGTTTGAGTCTGCTTCAAGGTTTACCACTCACTCGGCAATTTGATACCCTGCTCGGTGAGGCAATGCTTTGTCATGGCGTTGGTGAAGATGCAATGGCATCGGTACGACCAAGTGACAAGGTTGATGAGTTGTACAACAACCTCGCATTATGGCCGATTTATCGAAAACAACAGATAAAGATCATGATAAATGGACATAGCCATCGTCCAGGAGTCCGCCATTTTAATCATCTCAAAGTGATAAATGTTGGTGCTGTTTGTAATGATGACAAGGCTCAGTGTGCTCTAATTGACTTTGCCGCTGGAGACGTCGATTTCTTTCGAGTTGATGACCATGGTGAAATGATTCAGACTCATTCTGAGAGTTTGTAAGCTTAGTTCAATAGTAATTGAATCTGGCGACTCTATATTTTAAAATTCAATTTTTGATATGGTTTGTATGGCTTAGAGGACTTAGTCGCTGTAACGTGATACAAGGCTCCAGAGAATTCTATCCGTAGCGGTCTAGCCATTTCGTTTCCTTACAAAATTTTATTTCAATCTATATAGCTAACACTATCTTGTCAAACCATATCCATTTGATGATGGTAAAATGTGAAATGTAAGGCCTGACCCTCTGCTCGTGCCAAGGGAATGGCATATAAAAAAATGGAAAGAAAAACATAAGAAAAATAAATAATAAGCCATCCCGAATTCATATAATAAGTGCAATTCCTAATCATTAATATTTAATTACCTTGACTCTACATAAGTAAATTTAATGCCCCATTTTTCGGGTGGGATATTTTTTTTAAGCACCTCAAGTAATCTAACATGAAAATATAAGTCACTTGAATTAACTTCTCGAAACATTCCCATTTCTTGCGTTTTATTTGCATCAAATATTAGCTCATCGTATTCACCAAATGCTGGCATGCCATCACTTCCAGGCATAATTTCATCAAATTCAGAATCCTCATGAGCAACATCCACTAGCCCAATAGCATTAAATGCATAAAACTCATCCCACTGTTTATTATTTTCTTTATCTAAAATTAACGCCGGAAATAACTGGAAATTATCAATACCTGCAGCTTCAACCATTGATACAAACTGCTTACTTAGAACTGGGATCGAGGCTGAATCATGAAAGTGCCCCGGAAAACTACCATCGTTATATAAAACATTAAATTCAAGAGGTTTACCCTGGAAAGAATTCGCATCTATTAGCTTTCCTGAATTAAAACTGGCATGCTCTGGAATTGCAGGTTCCTCAAGTGGATGTATTACAGCCATGTTATCTACTATCTTTACGTATTCCTTTTCCACTACATCTCTCCCCCAACATCTGAAGAAATCGGCTCCCTGATATAATATATATATGCATAGCTCGATATAAACAATGACCAGCTCTCTTTAGGCCCTGTAATCTTCTTTTTTGTTTGCGCCGACAATCTATCCAATGCCATATTTACACGCACACTGGGTTGAAACTTTTCTTTCTTTTTTCCACTCTCATCTTCACATAATAGACAAACATTTGTCCATCCAGTCATTCGCTGACTCATAATGCCCAACTGTTTAATTAAATGATCGTCATAACGCACTACTGTTTCCTCATCACGTGGTACTTTTTTAAATACACCCGTAACTAACACCAGACAGCCAACTACTCGCATTCTCTCACAAATTAAACCAACAATCTCTCATAAAATTTTACGGTTATTACTAATAGTCTTCCGTTTCGAATACCTGCAAAATACCGGTTAAAATCAATTCAAGGATGAATAAAATGACCATTGCCCGAAAAAACATTGTCGATAACCAAATACCAGGCTTTTATCACTGTACCAATCGCTGCGTTCGCCGGACGTTTCTTTGTGGCGTAGACGAGTTAACTGGGTACGATTGCTCCCATCGAAAAGATTGGCTGGAAAAGCGAATGTTGGCGCTTTGCGATATTTTTTCCGTTGATATTTATGCTTATGCGGTGCTCGATGATCATTATCATATCGTACTTCACCTCGACCCACTCGCACCTCAGTCATGGAGCAAAGAAGAAGTCGCGGAACGATGGTTAAAGGCTTTTTCTGAGCAACCCGTTGCTCCAAAATTGGCCAAACAGCGTGAGCTAAAAAACAGGCTATCATCGCCGACAAGGCTAAAGTAAAGCTTTATCGTGAAAGGCTGGGAAGTTTGCCGTGGTTTATGAGTCGTTTAAATGAGCCGCTTGCCAAACGTAGCAATAAAGAAGAAAACTGCACAGGTAGTTTCTGGCAAGGACGTTATTCTGCGCAGGCATTACTTGATGAAGTGGCAGTATTTTCCTGTATGGCGTACGTGGATTTAAATCCGATCCGAGCCAAAATCACTGAGAAGTTAGAGGAGTCGAATAACACCTCCATCAAAAAACGACTAAAAGAACTCAAACAAATTGAATCAATTGATGTTCAAAAGAAACTCGACACGGCAATTTTCGCTATTTCCAATCAAATTAGTAGTAAAAAATTGTCTATGTCATTAAAAAGCTACATTGAATTGGTCGAATGGACTGGGAAGAATATCATTCGTCCAAACAAAGCGGCAATGCCTCAACATATTTTCTCTTGTCTAAACAGTTTAAATCTGCAACAAGCCCACTGGCTGAAGCAACTCGAAAATTTTGAACAACATTACTGTCATGTGATTGGCTCTTTCGAGCTTATCAAAGAAAAAGCCAACCAATTAAAGGTAAAATGTATGAAAGGGGCATCAGCAGCCAAACTTTTGTACGAAAAAGCCAGCTAACGCTTCAGCAAACTTTAAATTGCCACTTAATTCCCAAAAATTCCACATCGGAAGAGTTTCGAGTGGTTGGAAACTACCACTTTGGTTCAATACCCAACCAAAGCTCAACTTTCTCAAAATAATAAACTGTATTTTTAAACCCCAGGCTCTATTGTTTGAGGCGAGAGGCTTTTTAGTGATTTTGGAAAAGTGCATGTCTGTTATTAGTTTTCACACATCAGCATGCTCTTTTTCTGTCATTAAATAATACTTCAAAGTGTCCTCCCTTGAGTACCCTTGTATTATTGGATACACAATTTGGATGTCATGCTTATCACCTTTTAGCGCAATTTTATTGATGTTAAATTATTTCAAGCTCTTCAAAATAAATGTCAGTATACCTCTTACTGACAAGATGTTTGTATACCTTTTCATTAATGACAATACAGTCAGTGTCTTCGCTCACTAGAAATATATCAAAACATTTTACTTTGCTATGGTCTAATACAAGCCTGTCAATAAATGTCATATTTTCTTCACCTTCATCCAGAGTTCTATATTCTGTACTATCTATATCGGCACAAGAAATCCTGCCAATAATATTCAACAGGAGATAGTCCTCAATAAGCTTATCATTTACTTCATCACGAATAATAACTGGAAATACTTCTATATTATCGATACCAATTTCAAGTAAGTCGTTATAAAACTGTTTTTTAACTACAATAGCTGGTGACGTGAAAAAAGTTGACATTTTTCCATCAGGGTATTCATCATCCAGTAAACACGCAAGTGGTCCCACAAAAGGCTCACCTGTTTCATCATCATGCTCATAGTCTAAAAGCTTGATCCCCTGTGAGAATATTGTACTAAAGTGACTATCCTGATAAATTATTGTCCCATCAGCATGCGCTTTTTCTGCCATTAAATAATACTTCATGAGTGTCCTCCCTTGAGTACCCTTGTTTTATCGGATATACAATTTGGATGTCATGTTTATCTTGAAATTTCTCCATATTCTTTAGTAATCGAAGGGCTCAGACCCTGAGCAATCCCCACGAAAAGCTCAATAAAAACAAAGTACTATTGATAAAACAAGGGAACTTTCATGGCATTTGGTGATCAGATCTATCGCCAAACAAATTTAATCAAGAGAAT
>Ga0316205_10000537_pt1 | contig 68384 bp, 72 predicted proteins | sample 3monthpyrite_MG_FD_204941 | JGI IMG/M metagenome (GOLD analysis project Ga0316205, IMG submission 204941) | Microbial mat bacterial communities from mineral coupon in-situ incubated in ocean water Damariscotta River, Maine, United States -... | ecosystem: Environmental > Aquatic > Marine >...
ACGCATTATTTTCGAGGAGAAAACAAGCGTAAGGAATCCAGATCAACCAGAATACATGCGAAAAAAACAAGAACCCCAATGCTGCGAGATGCAATGTTAGCCCATCACCTGATCCAACAACCAACCACACTAAACCTTCAAAAAACTGCTGAATTCCAAATATTAATGGTATCACTGCAAACGTCCAGTACGGTATTTTGAATCCACTCGACTTTAATAAACAATAAATACCGATAGGCACCAGAATAACAGAAGTGCTAAAACTTGCTGTTGCAGAAAAACACATGCAGTCTCCAGGTACTCTATTTCAACAAAGGGTGATCCTTTGGTAATTGTTTCACAACCCACAACGCCAATCGGTGTCGCATGGATTTTTGAGAAATCTTCTCTTCAGGCATGGGTTGCAGAAGTTTATCATGCACTAATAAACGATATATGTACTCAAGTTTGTCCGCAGCTGAATCCGTTGCTTCGAACTTCACTACACCTCGGTCCTCGCCGTACTTCACTCCAATACGAATGGCTTCTTTAACTAGTTCTGCTTCGTGTTTTAATTTTTTCATATGCAAACAAATTCCTATGTCAATTTTATTTCAGAACAACCACAGCAGACACTTATAATGGAACGGCAAACTCTATCATGCCGATTATGCTAAATATTAAACTGGTGGTGGCGGTACGCGACCAGTCACTTCATCAGCATAAATTTTTAAAAAACATGGGAACTGAATTTTTATTAACTTGTGACAACTTTTGCATGTCAGTAAAACCTAATGACTGACTCCCATATTTTTCATGAATATCATCTAATAATGATAACCAGAGACTTGCCGTCATATCCGCATCAGCTAATGCACGATGAAAGGTACCATCCGTTGGTAAGTTTTTATGCTTCACCAGTGTGGACAATTTGTGATTCGGAGCATCAGGATAAACACGCCTTGCAATCAACATTGAACAGGCAAAATCTCCACAATATTTTTCCTTGATATTATTCATTTCTGAATCCAGGAATTTTTTATCAAATGATGCGTTATGGGCAACCAGATTAAAGTCTTCAATGAATTCTGCAAACTCCTTCATAACTGTTTTGCAAGAAGATGCATTGCTCAGCATACCATTAGTAATACCTGTATAGCTTTCAATGAACGCATCAATATGCATCCCAGGATTCATTAGGGACTGAAATTTGTCCGTTACCCGTCCCTTTTCTAACCTCACAGCCCCTATTTCAATGGCTCGATCTCCACAAGCTGGTGAAAGTCCAGTCGTTTCAAAATCTAGCACAATGACAGTATCGGCATTTTTCATATTAGTACTTCAGGATTACGTTGTGTTCCTTACCATCTTACGGATAAACGCCCGTGAATCTAACTGTAAATGCTAAAAATAGAGAAGAAATCAGCTCGAAAACCGGCTTAGAGGGTAATATCTGCTGTATTTAGAAAGAATTCCGTCTTATTCTCCTTTTTTCACATATCTAGATGCTATTTGAAGTGATAAAAGTCACGATTCAGATACTCCACTACATCCTTAATATCCTCATTACTCCATTCTGCTCCAGCCGGTTTTGTACACCTGCTGACCTGCCCCTTTAGCGCAGCTAATGATTTAATTCGCTTATTAGGTCGCGAATAAACAGAGGTATTATGACAGGTAGTACAGCTTTGATCTTGCAGTGCCTTGCCATGATTCGCATCTGCATAAGTCGGTAAACTGCCTAGCATTAAACTTAAAATGGGAAAGCCAAATTTTATAAAATTCATAGTGACTCACTATATTGTGTTGAATAATTTTCGCTGACTCATAATTATAACTCAATCATTCAAATTATGTTCCATGATTCATGGCATCCATTGTGAACCAATGGACAGCTGATCATAAATCCCATTATTGTAACTTAATTAAGGTAGATCAATTGCTTACAATGAGGCGACCTCGATATACTTTTTCGCCCTTCTCTAAAACTATTGCCGTTCTAGGTACTACTCTGATAGGCTGCCATGACACCTGATTTATATTTACAAATAAAAACGAATACAGAAGGGCTTTGTTATTGTCAATGGAGGGAGTCACATGAACGTTTTCATTAGCCACATTTATGAGGAGCGAAAACTTGCCGCGGCATTCAAAAACCTCATAGAAAAAATAAGCGACAATCAGATACAAGTTTGGTATTCGAGTGACCCACGCCCATCAGGTGGCATGGAACTCGGTGACTGGCGCAAAAAAATCAAGGATGAAATCGTAAAAGCCGATGTCATTATTGCCATCGTTACCCCTGATTCCAATGGCATGACCTGGGTAGCCTGGGAAAGTGGATTTGCACAAGGTCAAAAGATGGAACTAACCCCTTTGATTTTTTTTATGAAACCAGAAAAATTACATACCATATACGGTAATCTCAATGCTTATCGTGGTGATAGACAAAATAAAAAGGATGAAAACACTGCTGAAATTTCACGATTATGTGCACTTCTATTAAGCAAACATGACGGCCATCCAATCAGAGAGGCAGAAATGCTTTCATGGGAACCAGATATTGAACAATACCTGGAACGCATCCAGGCAGAACAACGCCAATCGTACTCACGTAGCCTGTTTCATGATCATTTTCATAATGCCAAACGTGCTACACAGTTAGAGGATAAAACCTGGTACGCCAAGTGGGCCAACCAACTTGAGGATGGCACGCTTGAAGTATTTGAAGTTGATTCATTAACATGCTGGTCGACCGACACTCGCTTGCGTATGGTAGGAGATGGAGCGAAGGGTGAACCCTACCCCATGGAGGGTGTTGTTTCCAGTAACGGGCACGTTGCACTCTCATACTGGAGTGCAGGCAATACTCCAATATGTGGTACCGTTTTAATGGAACCCAGTGATCTGACGGGTGAAATATACGAAGGAACCTGGTCGGGATTTACCGAACATTCCTTAAAGGCTAAAAATCTCAAGTATTTCCAGGGACGTGTCGTCATGGCCCTCGACAAGGAAACAGCCGATAACTGGGTGTTTACGTGATACATCTGAATACATAATACAGGGATTTATTAAATTAATAATTACACTAATCTGCATTCATATAAACCTGACACCCGTTTGAGATTATTCAGCTAACAGGTTTGCAAGTTTGCGCCTAATCTCTTGCGCCAATTCATTATTCACCGGAGCAATCATATTGCTTACGGTAATGAGCATCTCTTTTGCTGCACCATCTTTATACTCGGCATTTTCTTTGTAAATATAAAACAAGTTATCGATTGCTTCATTGTACTGATGTTGTGTGATTTGACGCAGCGATAAATCAAAGCGTGCATCATAGTCATCTGGGCTTGTTGCCAGTCTAGCTTGAAGGGTTTCAATATTATCAGTTTTAGCGGCAAGGGCTGCAAAAGTAAGCTGGCCGTTTAGAGCTTTACCCATTTCAGTTTCACGGGTCGATTCTGGTAAACGGGCATACAGCCCATTGGCCTGCTCTAGCTCGGCAATGTCAATAAATATTTGCACCATATCCATGGCAACACGTGTATTTGACGGATCAGCTTGAATGGCTTCGGTAAGCTGAAGAATTGCGGCAGACGTATCGCCAGCGAGATGTTTTTCGCGGGCTTGCTCACGCATTAGATCAGATGCATGGAAAACACCAAAATCCTTCAGCATGTCACGAGCCTCAATTTCATTTATCACACCCACTTCTGTCCGCACCATTTTTCCGTCTTTGAACACCATTAAGGTAGGCAGACTTTCTATGTTGTATGTTTTACGAAGTTCTGGCTGCTCATCAATGTCAACCTTCGCGAAAATAAACTGTTCAGCAAACTCTTTAGCTAAATCTATAAACAGGTTATCCATTGCACTACATGGGCCAGACCACACACCCATAAATTCCACAAACACAGGTATTTTATGAGAATTTAATATCACCGTTTGGTCAAAGATTTTTTGATTGACCTCAAAAACAAATATTTCTTTACTCACGTTACATACTCTTTATTGGTTACTAAAACATAGAGAATTATACCACTATTAGATGATATTATTGCAAGGTCTCAAGTGGGATTCATAATTAATTAGGTCGGTGACAAATATGAATAGTTCAGATTTGTCACCGACCTTTGTATTAACATCCAAAATTATGTAATTGGCATGGTTTTAACTATCTACCCGCGAGCATAGCCTTATCGGAAGTTTCTGTTCGTGAGTAGGATTCCAATCGAACTGGTGCTTGTTGTTTAGTCTGTATTTTCTCCAGAATTGACAGCAACATATCTTGTTCACCCCGGGTTAAATTATTAAGTATTTTTCTATTAACTTCCGGTGAATTATTGCTTTTTATTTTTTCCACTGCTTTCATTATGTGTTTATAAGCATCTTTATTCTCACTAGAAGAGTCGCCATATGTATGAATCACATGTTCTTCTGTTGTTGTATTACTGCCTTTTGGTTTGTATCTCCACAGAACAAATAAACCTGAAATGATAAAAACGACACCGTGAGATGCATTGATCATTTTTGCATTCAGACCAAATGACTCGATAATTAAATCCAGAGCCCCACTAACACCAAGCAGGAACAATCCGAACCCAAGGAATAGAGAAATCCCATCGATAGCTTGACCAAATAATGTCGTTACTTTAAACGTAGAACTATTATTTACTTCCACTGATTTTCTCGAGTTTTCCATTACACTCTCCTCTACTTCCTGTGATTAACAGTGTTAATCACTAGTGTGCAACTTCAGTTTTAGGCAGGCGAACGCTATGTACTCGAATATATCTTCATTAAGTATAATATTAGTAGGGTCTTACTGCCTTTCCAATTTGGCTCACTACTTTTGCTCAAAGTATAATTAATGCTAACTGATTACATGGCATTGTTTTGATTAATCAAACATCTAGATGTAAATAGCGACTCAATGGATCCTTCCTCTTTTTACGCACTGTACTATATTTATAACTGCGCGCTTGTATTTGAACCCAATAGTTGATCAGGAGATACTCCATGGAATACTCATTTGTTAGATATAACTTATCAAAACTAGTTTTCGGCTTATCACTACTACTAACATCCAGCCTGGCCACAGCAACACCCGTATCATTACAACTGACGCAAGATACACCTTTAAATGGCATTGCCGTTTTCAGTGGCGTTCTGGATAAGGATCTTTTTCCAAAAGAGAACCTCATTGTTAAATGGCAGACCTATGAAGTAATTGGTAATTACTGGTCGGTATTATTCGCTATATTCTGGGATAAAAATAATGAAGTTTACACAATGGGAAATATTATCGCCCAGCATCTAGTGGGACCACATGCTGGTGAAGCCAGTCCTGGTCTTAAATGGGAATTAGTCGGCGCGGGGGGGTTGTTCAACACAACTGGCGCTTATTTTAACTCCCGTGCTGCAAGCCAGATTCACCCAGGCTCTAGTAATCATAGAGACCTACTCAGCTTACATGTTGATGACCTCAATGGTAACGCACCTGGTTTTATGGATAGTTTCAACCAGTTCTCTGCCACCATAAGGCTTAATCATGTTCCAGAGCCATCAGTATTATGGTTGTTGTTGACAGGTTTGTTTTTAACCAGAGTAATTAGGTATCATTAAAAAAAGGAAGGCAGTTCTCAATTATTTCTGACACTAGATAATATTTGAACTCTCAACACAATAATTTTACTTTTTTGTATTTTATAAAAAGGCCTATGCACCCTTTTTATAATTATCATCAGCACTAGAAGGTTATCAGTAATTTATTACTGCTAGTGTTTACATTATAGTGACCAACTTAGTCCGTCACTCGACGTCATTTATATGATGTCATACATGTAATGGTGGCACGTAACTATCATTAAGTTGCTATGAAAATCACAAAACAGATGATATTTTCGAACAAAAACATTGAAATATTACAGGCGCTGCCTATATTTGGCGGGATAAGTGCCCGCGCATTACAGTACTTGCTCGATCGCTCTCAAACATGTGAAGTCGAAAAAAATCAATATTTTTTCCATGAAGGTGATGATGCCAATTCACTGTATATTCTTGAAGAAGGTCGTGTGGATATTTTTAAAATACATAACGGTAAAGAGTTTTTTCTACGCCAACTTGACAAGGGTGCCTGTTTTGGAGAAGTTGCGTTGATGGACCTTATGCCCAGAAGTGCCACCGTACGTGCATGCGAGGATTCCAGGGCAATCGTACTACCCCATACTGCACTTTATGACTTGTATCAAATTGACCTTGAGCAATTCACTATGATCCAGATGAATATGGGACGCGAGGTTAGCCGTAGCTTGCGTAAAGCTGACGAACATTTATTTGACGTACTAAAGCTAAAATAAAACAATAAGTAAATACTGTGAAACAATCAAGGCCAGAGAAATATTTTCTATATAGTAGAAATAATTGAAACCTGACTCCCAATTACATTTCATTTATACTGACTTCATTATATCGATAATTTTGTTAAGTCGATCTAATTCCCCATTTTCGATATATATTTTTTTCGCAGTTTCATATTGACGATATGCTTCTTCTGATGACCTGATAATGGAATAAATAGAACCAAGTGTCTGATATGAGGAACCAAGCGTCAACCTAGCGCCTATTGACTCACTTATTTCTATCGCTTTAAGACAATTTTGTTCTGCCTCTTCATATCGCTCTTTACTCTTATATACTAGTGATAATAATTCATAGCAATCAGCTATACCTTTCTTACTACCTCCCAGACTCCAAAGTGCCAAGGCCTGTTTAGCAGACACTTCTGCATCATTTCGGTTATTACAAGCAATATGAACACCACCTAATAAATAATAAACACTAGCAATACCATCTTTTGCTTGTATATTATTATTACATTTCAATGCCTCGTTCAGATCTTTGTATGCCTCAGTATATTCTCCCTTATACCATTTCAATCTTCCTAGGTTAGCAATATGTTTTGCAATATTTGTCTTGTTTGGTAATTTTTCGCTTAAACTTTTGGCATCCTCAAGATAATCCTCAGCCTTATCAATAGAACCTATATATAAATTAATCAGGCCGAGTCTTCCTAGATCCTCAGCTATACCATATTCTCTTTTTAGTACTTTGTTAATTTTAAGTGATTTCTCAAATTGGTCTTCAGCCTTTTTTAGATCACCCTGAATACGATATATGCTACCTAACTCACTATGATTATCAGCCTGGCAGGATAGACGATCAGAACTTTCATTGTATTCCAGAGAAATATTGTGATGCCGAATGGCTTCTTCATAGTCGCCTGTTAGTTTAAGTGCCTTGCCAAGGTTAGAGTGCACGTCGCTAATACCGGGCTTATAGTCGATACTACTAAACAGCCTTAAAGCCTCAGCATAGTCTTCAACTGCCTGCTTAATATCACCTTGAATACGCTTGATATCTGCCATGTGGCGAATATTGTCTGCTATTCCTGCTATATGATTAAAATCGCGATTATAAAGCAATGACGCGGCCAGCAGCTGCATACACTTACTCAGATCGCCTCTAACCATATAGACCAGTGCCAGGTTTGCATTACCCCTTGACACCCAGCCCGGCTTAGACTGATAGGTTGCTATTCTAATGATTTCGTCGAAATGTTTTTCAGCCTCACTCAACTCTCCGTTTCGATATAATAATTTTGCATAATCATTGAGAACATGGACATTACAGTTATCAATAATTAGCAAATCATTATAAATATCTATCGCTTTTTCAATATTATCTCGTTCAGCAAGATTTTTTGCCATGTTGAGTGCCTTTCTCAACTCTTCATCCTCACTAACATCATCCTCTCCAGGAAAAGGGATATGCTCTATATGTTTATTATGAAATGAATTAAATTCAAGGTCATGTGTATTCAACTTGGCCTTTTTATCTTTTTTAATGTCCTGATGCTTTTCGCCGATAACACTGGTTGAGTCAACACCAAACTTCACACCCATAACACCATCTTTATTGTTATGGCTATAATCAAGCCTTATCTGTTTTGCAGTAGGTATTAGCGCGATAACTATTACACAGGTAAAAGCAGCGATAACCGCTGGTGTTATACAGGCATCATTATTAAACATTGCAATGGATGCAATGATTGTTGCGCATAGAAAGCAAAACGCAACAATTTTCGCATTGAATTTTAAAAATGGATCCACCATCTTGACTACTCCATATTGGCTCTTTTCTTTTTATTCTACGCACCTGAGCGAAGCTGGCAATCCAATACTTAACTGACTACCAATAATTTAACTAACACAAGGAAATGTCCAGATACCATCTACCATTGTTAATTTAAACTTGGCTCTCTGTTTAACAGATGCGGAAATTGAGTGCAGATTTAATTTATTTCTAAATTGTTAGGTGAAATGTGCACTAAACCCACTTATATTTTTTATTTGCATAACTTTTATAATACTCATCTACTATTATTGATCATGTGTCTGATAAGATTCACACTAGTTTGGGGCTGACATCATGTCTGCATATTAGGGACGAATCATTCCAGGAGGTTCAATATGTCTTCTGATCTTTTACTACGCAAAGCGACACACTTCGTATTGTGGCGACCATGTAAGCATAACCCGGCTCCACGACTCGTAATAGGTAAACTGAGACACGGCAACCCACCCAGTTTTATTGAACAGAATCGCTTTGATTTACAACCCTCAATAGAACATTCAGATCGGTGGGAAATTCCAGCGAGTGACTGTAACCTGTCTGAAGGTATTGTCTATCACTACTGGTTTGAAGTTACTAACAGTAACCCATATAAGAATAGTGATGCACGGATCTTGTGTACCGATCCAACTGCGTGGACAGTCGACTGGCGGCTTTTAGCTCCTCATCTGGATGCTCCCTTTGGTGAAGTTGATCGTGACCCGGCTAGTGTCATCAAGTTTGAAAACGGCAAACTAATAGCCTGCGATCCGGGCGGTGAAACGGTTAACTGGTCTGGTGACACACCATCCAATACCTTGCCGACCAACAATCGTCTGGTAATGTATGAGCTACCTACCAGCTGGTCTCGATTATCAGAATTGGAAGCACAAATAGAACTCAGCGTCGGCACCTTCCGTGATGTTATTGCTTTGATCAATCCGTCCAGTAAGCCATCACATTTTTCCGGCATAACTGCGCTTGATGTAGGACATGCACATATTACAGAACTCGGGATAAATGCCCTTGAATTACTTCCACCCTCGGATAGCTTTGTGGACCGGGAATGGGGATATGCAACCAGCAACTATTTCGCTGCAGATTATGATCTCGGATTTCCGAAACGTCATTTATCACCCACCGCGTCAACTGACCTTGCCTCACTCATTAAGACATGCCATCAACATGGAATTCGATTCTTTACCGATATTGTGATGGCCTTTGCCACGAATTATGCCTATCAAAATATTAACTTTCTTGATTTTCACGTGCAGGCTGGTGTTAGCGATCCTGAAGAAATAAATAATGGAACCAGACGCGAAGGATTTGGCGGTGATCTGTTTAAATACAATTTTAAAATACAGGCTTATGACCCCGTTACAGGTGATACAAAGCAACTTGTCCCGGCACGACAACTCATGCAAACCCATCTCGTACGGTGGATGCAAGACTTTCGCATTGACGGCATTCGCCTCGACAGTATTGTCAACATCGCCAACTGGGACTTTGTAGAAGAATTCAAGAATCATGCCCGTACACTGTGGCGACAAAATTGGAATGATCAAGGGTTGCCTGAAACAGGAGCAGACGAACGTTTTCTTGTAGTCGGCGAAGAACTCGCCGTACCCACTACCCTATTAACACAAAATCGTCTGGATGGATTATGGAATGAACACTTCAAGCGTATGTTACGTTATGCATTACTCGGTGAGAATGATGAACATGAATCAAGCTTTGAAAAAACAGTGCGGAAAATTATCGACTGTCGTGAACTCGGGTTCACGGATGGTTCTCAGTCAGTCAATTACCTGACATCACATGATGTTGAAGGCTATCGAAATGAACGTCTGTATAATTTCCTGAATAACAACGGCATTCATGACACCTCACCGCGCATAAAACTTGCATTTGTCTGTCTGTTAACAGCGGTCGGGATCCCCATGATTTTTGCTGGTGAGGAGTTCGCAGATGAACACGATTTGCCTATAACGCATCCACAAAAACAGGTTGATCCAGTCAATTATGACCGTGTCTCTGAACCCTGGCGGAAAGAGCTATTTTCCTATGTATCCAGACTGGTTCGTTTCCGAACCCAATATGATGCCCTGGCATTGAATGACACACAGTTTATCCATACTGACTTTAGTCATGGCAAACGAGTGTTAGTCTGGCAGCGTGGGAAGACAGAAAGTCAGCAACAAGTAGTAATCGTAGCCAATTTCTCTGATTACACAACACCTTTTGCCTCCAATCTTCAAGCAGAATATATTGTTCCCAATTGGCCTGCAACGCCCGCCGGTTTGCATTGGCGTGAAATTACTCAGGAACGTGATGTACCGGAAGCATGGATCGGAAGAGAACCTATTTTCCCATGGGAAGCCAAGGTTTATGCTTTACACTAGCGTTTGTATTGCCTGTGCGCGTTCAACTATGCCACACGAAATAATACATGTGTATAAACAAACGAGCCAGCTTTGAGGATTTTACGCATATTCCACATATTCCTTTACGTTATCGTCATCTCCTATAACTTTCCTGATAACAATGCAAATTGCCAATGAAATTAACCCCATTACAGCTCCCATTATCCATCCTATATAAAAATCTGATCGATATGCGGTAGTACCTGTTGAAAGAAACGTTGCTAGCGGTATGTAAAGTTGAAAAGAAATAAAAATTATTGCACCGTACTTGAGAAAGTTTTTACGATTCAGTAAAGCGCCACTGAGCAACCCTAACACAGGAGCAATTATTGCATGCAAGCCATATAGACCCCATGTAACATCACCCATTCTGATATCAATCAATATAAAAGCAGCCCAAATAAACCCTAGATAGAATCCTCTTCTAGGTCCAAGGATACTTCCAGCAAGCATGATGATTGGCAGTGCGATATTTTCTGTACGATAGCGAAGATATTTTGACTCTGCAAAATCAAATAGAAAAATTACGGCGACCACTAACAGTACGAAAAACCATATTTTACCGCTATTCTTTTTTAAATATTGATCAAAACTTAAATAGCCTAACATGCTAATACATAACAAGAACAAGACTATTTCCTGATAATTAGGCGTTAGACCAATGTAATTAACGACATCATACCCTCCACCTATCTGAATTTTAAAAACAAATAATGGTAACATTAAAAATAAGTAACGATATACCTCATCCATTCCAAAACGAAGTGCAATGTACATTGGTATCAAAAAGAACAGACCTGCCAGATCAAATCGAACATCCCCAAGGTTTATGTTTATAGCAGTTAAATATGATACAACTAACAGACCAAAGACATTCATGGATGTTTGTTTATCGATTGCAATAAAATCATATTGCCTGGACCACGACAACATTTTTTCACGTAACAAGCCAGTGACATAACCAAGTGAACCGAAAAATATATATGCCATACCTAATGTATATTGGCGTTCACCATCGGACATTCTGATAACACCAAACGCACCACGTGAACTAAAATCACCAAGATTTGAACCCATAAAATGCATTAACAAGGAAGGAAGAAAAGCAACCAACCCGGATATCAAGCCAATTTTCTTACCATAGCGATCACCAATATAAGCTATTGAGAATAATGCAATGACATAAAAAGAAATTGAAACAGCATCAATATGCAACCTGAAAAAATAAGCTGATACAGTGGCCAAACACATAAGTATATAAAACGACAGGTCAATTTTTACTGAATCAGTTTCAATTATCTCGCGATCAATAACTACAGTTGTTTTCTTGCGTTCAATTTCTAATTGTTTTTTAACCTGACGCTGTTTTTCAACCTGCGAAACTTGTTGCTTATCTACCTTATTTTTTTCTTCATCAACATGCGTTACTTTATCTTTTTCAACAACATTTTGTTTTTTTACATCGTTAGGCGGCGGCCCAAGAATCGTTGAAATATCCAGAATTATTTTTTTAAATTGAGGTGACTCCAGATTCCCATCCCAATCAACAAGCTCTATTGACTGAAGTCTACGAAACGCGAGTGGAATTTTTACATCCTCGATGACTATCGGCACCAGAAAATGGCGGTCAACACCCTCATTTGCTTCAGTTTTTACCCACCTGGATGAAACTGAATTGCCAGACCAAAGAACTATCATGCATTTAGACTGATCAATTGCCTCTTCTATTGCATCATCAAATGCTCTTCCGGCAGTAATGGTTCTATCCCACCAAACTGACCATCCTTGAGACATTAGTGCATTAGCGATTTGTTTCGCTTTTTGTCTATCTTCACTCGCATAACTTAGAAAGATATCATTCATTAGCACCTCCATTTACAGCTAATATCACTTGCACATCCCCGACCTTGTCAGTGTCATTTTTTTACTAAACGCTCTCAGAATCTATATGGGCTGCAAGCTGCTCGTTCTTTGACTACATTCTCTACTGGTGAATATGTCACACGGCCGTTTTGATCTTGCCCCAACCGACTGACTGTTCCATAGCATCTTTTCGTATCATATTGATATAATACCTCATATTGCTCACCCGCTTTAGGTTTAAATGTGATGGGCAGATTACATGTTCTAACCAGCTTACTGTCATGTGGGCCTATCTGACTATATAACACAGTAAAGGGCTGCTCTGCTTTAATAATAGTTTCTATAATCTGTGAGGTGCGCTTACCTTTACTCCCAATCATGTTTGCACGAAGACGCTCTGGACCTCCTTCAGCCTTAACATAATAAGGACCTCCTATTAATCCAATTGCTTGTGGATCTACGCATGCCGGTTTTTCATATGTATGAATCATCGCGAAATAGTGATTATCAGTAGCGCGGAACCTGATTTCTGCAACTGTTTTTGAAGAAGGCTTGACGTACTGTGGCGTACAGGCAGCCACTATTAAACTTATACCGATAATAAAAAAGCCTGTTACTGGTAATTTATTCATAACACCCCCCTATCCAATTATAATTATTATTAATACAACTCCTATTTTCCCAAGTTTAATATTGTATATCTCTTACCACCCCTATCATTAAACTGTTGTCATATTTTTCATAAATTCACCTTTGACAGGTTCAAATATATGATACAAATAGGCTTTAATACGGATTAATGTTAATCCACATTTATTCTAAATCGATTCTAAATGTTTTACCATTTGTATTCGCTGCCTGACCGTTGGTAATAGTCCTCTACCTGCCAGCATGTTGTCACGCATATGTTTTACTTTAGTTGTCGCCGGTATTGCACAACTGACCGCCGGGTGAGAAACAACGTACTTTAGAAAATATTGCCCCCAACTATTGCAATTAAACTCCTGCGCCCACGCAGGTAGTGATTTCCCTCTAACCTGTCGAAACAAATCACCCTTCTGATAAGGCCGATTAACAATAACCGCTATACCTCTTTCCAGTGCGATCGGCAACAATGACGACTCGGCATCACGGTTTCCGATATTGTAACTGAGTTGAACAAAATCAAAATCGTGCTTCTTCAGAATATCCATTAGTTGTGCATGGAACCGGCCATGTGAGGTCGTAATACCGATATATCTGATCTTTCCATCAACTTTCATTTGTTTCAGCGTTTCCAACTGGGTTTGCCAGTCGACCAGATTATGAATCTGCATCAGATCAAAACGGTTTATGCCCCATAGTTGTCGGGACTTCTCCATTTGTTCAATACCTTCTTGCTTCCCCGTAATCCAGACTTTAGTTGCTGCAAATAAATTCTTTTTACCCTTCACCTTTGGTAGCATTTTCCCTATCACTTCCTGTGATGATCCATACATAGGTGATGAGTCGATCATACCACCTCCCATGTCAAAGAATGTTTGAGTTACCTGAAGTAATCTTGAAAGCAATTCGGTGTCACCACTAGCATCAAATGTGCGTGATGTTCCCATGCCAATTACCGGTAACATCTCCCCTGTTTTAGCAATAACCTTACGTATTTGATCAGAGCTCGAAAATACATCCCCAGGCAAAATAAGCCCTGCTGTTACAGCTCCGGCCAGTCTCAAAAATTGGCGTCTACTAAAATTGTCTACTTTACGCATAATCAATTCCTCATCAGTTGGCATTCTCATTTTCAGCAATCTTTATTTGTTGCCGTCCCAGCTTAAAAGCAATCCAGGCCCAAAGTAGTGCAAGTGGCACCGCTAATATTGCAATTCCTGACAGGCTCATGCCTAAACTTCGCATACCCGCATAAACCCAAGCACTAACAGCATCACCAGCACGATAAACAACCGTATCAATGAGGTTCTTGGCCTTGTATTTTTCCTCACGACTCAATACAACATAAAGCATTTCACGTGCTGGCCGCATGACGGCATAATTGCCTGCGCGTCGAATGACTTGCACGGCTAGCAAGACAGGTAACACGGGTGCAATACTGAGTAACGACAATCCAATCGCAAGCAAGATCGGGATAATCGCCAATACAACGGCCAAACCAAACCATTTTATCAATCGACTAGTGACGAATACTTGTATGACCAGGGTTAGTGCATTTACTGTGAGATCGATCGATGCAAAGACAGCTGTCCGCTGTTCAGAATCAGCAAAAGCATCACGAATAATCTGTGCCTGCATAAAATACAAAAACGTAGCCAATGTTGTAAACAATAACATCAACAGACAAATACCCAACAGATAGGGAGAACGAACAACATATAAGATACCTGCCCAGATGCTGCCACCGATAGCCACCTCATCTGACTCTTCAGATGAGGTGGTTCTGGCAGCATTATTTGATTTAGACCATGATGAAAGCTTAATAATACATATAATCGCCCAGCCCAGAAACAGAGCCGATATCAACAACAAATTTCGAGCGCCAACCGGCTGCACTAAAATGGCTGTTAATGCCGGGCCAGTCAATGCACCAACGGTTCCACCAGCCGCAATAAATCCGAATAGGCGCCGCGCCTGAGCATTATTGTATAAATCTGCCATGAAACTCCAGAACACGGAAACGACAAACAGATTAAAAACACTGGCCCAAATAAAAAATGCACGCGCAACAGTTGTCTGAACAATTTCACTACCCATCAGACTATAAAACAGTAATAACATAACAATGAAAAATAAATAAACATAAGGTAGAAACTGCTGACGCGGAAACCGGGAACTCACCCAGCCAAACAGAGGTATTACAGCTGTCATCACTAACAGTGTGCCGGTAAATAGCCATTGCAGATTTTCGACACCACCGAGAATCCCCATTTCGTCACGCATTGGTCGCACGATGTAATAACTACACAAAAGAGAAAAGAAATAGCTAAACGACCAGAAAAGAGCACGACCTTCTCCGGGTTCGACCTGAACGGTCTTTAGTAATGCAGAACGAATGCTGATTTTGACTCGTTTCATGCCAATACTTTAGCCTGAAGTGCGACGTTTTTGTAGTCGTAAAAGTCTATGTGTGTAGTTTAATCTATTGTCAGGTTTACATGGGCTTACAATTAACTGTGAAATCAACATGATAATGCTCATCATGCCTTACCCATGAGCGCTTTTTCGATAACGTTATATTTTTTCTTATGTAATCTGCATATTTCGTTTTATAAAGATCAGGCTGCAATTTTGGGTCAAATATAATGCGCCATATTCCAATATTATGTTGTTTTGTAGATTTGTGTAATGCGACGATATGCGCTGCTAATGCAGTGTAGTCTATTATATATTTTTTATATCTACCTTTTTCATCGAACTCAATTGAATAGCCATATTTATTCAAAGGATGAGTCGACAAATGCACTGATTTTCCGTTATATAAAACTGGCGTCATAAAATCAACAGAAAGACCATTTTGATGTGTTTTATGCGGTTTAAAATTACCACCGTCCTTATACCCTGTTTCTGCGTACTTATAAACCTTGGTTGATTGATCAGTTTCTAACAGTTTATAGGCAGAAACAATCACATCATACACCTTACTATGCACATAAGTTCTTCCAAGAAGACCAGCTACGCCGCTGTAAGAGACATAGTTATTCCCTTTATCAGGTAATTTCACAGCATTTACAAGTCTGCCATGTTTGGTCGTTCCAAAACAGGTACTTTGTTCAATACCTGCATGTACAGTTAAACTACACACAAAAAACAAGTTAGCCATGAAGAATTTTTTCATTTGTTACTACTCAAGCTAATACTTAAAACTATTAATGTTGTCAGTAACTAATAAGATTTATTTAAATATATTTACCCAAATTAATAACATCACATAAAACGTTACACTTTATTAAATACCAGTTTTTGCATGATACCAAGAAGCTTTTTCTCTTCGGCTTTTGTCGTAAAGTTCATAACAACCAGCAAAATATAATCCTTGATCTTTACAGCATAATATTTCTGATGCACGCTTAAGTTACCTATTCGAATAGTGGCAGGCATCACATCAACAGTCACACCTGACAATAACTCTGTATGACTTTCTTCCGGAAAATCAACTTTGATTCGACCGCTACCAAGAAATTTTTTCATATGATAAAAATAGTCACTACCTGTCTTTATACTCGGGATATGAGTTACTTTTTCTGCAGCACAACTAATATTGGGATTATATGACACCTTGCTGCCTATCGCATATTCAAATAACGAGAACAGGTTAAGTGTCTTTTTTCGTGCCAAATCAAAAGTAGCTTTAAGGTTAGCATCATCCCCTGCAATCAAATCAACACCAGATTTAGCTTGTGCTTCCAGAGCCTCTGAATTTTGCCAGGTCCAACTTTTTGGCGAGGATATCTTCATATTAAAATAGCTATTGGTATACACTCCATCCTTTAAGGTTCCATAATTAATCTGGTCTATTGTTTTGTCGCTACAGCCAAACAAAAATATAACGATTGCGAGATGAGCTAAAATTATTTTTTTCATAATCTTAATTCCACTTTAATATACTGAACGATTCATGTAACGAAAAACAAATGCAAAAAACTGAGGTCACTTTCCTCTCAGGCAATTTTTCTTCTGGCAATGAGCCCCAGCAACCCTACAGCAAGCAAAAGATAGGTAGCAGGCTCTGGCACTGATGCCGAAACTGTTTTAACCATTTCCGTCGCTAATATTCGGTGTGCTGCAGTACCAGGGTGAAATCCGTCCCAGGAAAGGTATTCATCCGGGTTCGAACATGTCGTTCCTCCGGAAACAACAAACTGGCTGTAACAGGCATCGCTGGTATTAGTAAAACCATAACTTGCCGGGTCGAGTATTACCGTCTCCAATAGGCCATATGTGTCAAATTGAATGATATTTGTTGCAGGATTTACTAATCCGATACCATCCAAAACGGCGTTAAGGCCCGCATTAAATATCAAACTCAATGCCTGGGCACCTGCACTGGCAGCAGGGCCAAAAGCGGCTATATTAGGCACATCACCCAGGTCAGGTAAATTTGGCACCAAAATATTATGAGCACCGACAGCGACTAGTGAACCTATCACATTGGCCATATCCAGAATGGCTTGCTGCATATCTGCAGTGGGATCATAAAGAGGATTAACAACGCTTCTATCCAGCATATCGGCAACATTGTTCGCACCGGCCCATACTACATATAAGGCATTAGAATCTGCAGGCCCAGAAAGGCCTCCTAAATAAGCGTCTCTTTGTTGTAATACACTCCTGGCACCAAGACCTAAAGGGTCAAGATTATGTGAATTCGTTCTGGCACCGCCGGAAGCATAATTATTGCCTCCCAGTAAAGCGGGTGAAGAACTTAAACCCAAATCTGAAGACAGATAATCAATATAGTTTAAGCCATTGGTGAAACGACCAGAATTAGTTCCATCTGAATATTCAGGCGGTGGCACTGCTCCCCCTGTTCTTAATGATACATTCCCCTGGTCAGACAGACTGTCGCCGAAAACAACTAAATCGGTAAAGGGTAACGCCATGACCGAGACAGGCCAGTAAAAAATAGTAAGAAACAGTAAAATTATTTTTTTCTTATTCATATGATTTTTCCTTCAATCATTATTGTTGATTAATCTCGTACTAACACGTCTTTAACTACTTAATCTTAAGCAGCGCCATAATTACCAGTGGTCGTAATGAAAAATAATTTGGGCATTATTATTGAGTGAGTGGTCTTGCTTTGATAAATCAGCGACTGCCCTGGTGTTTTGATATACCAGTTGAATATCCATATCCATAGCATTCATCCCTTGTTATTAAGTTGTAAGATCATTAAAAATGATTATCCATATCTAATTTAGATGAGTCAAAGGGTAAAACAAGGTCTTCATAATTCATAAATTTCGTTATTCAAGCCCTCTAGTTTATTTTAACTCCATATTTCAATCACATAGCACATCAAACACTGGAATGCTATATTAGCATTCAAATGCATGGTTATGAATTGAAAAACAATATTGGCTATTATAACAATGAATATCGCCCGCCCAACCTTAATAATAAAAAATAGCTTCTTGCAATTCTTTTCTTCAACTACACAAATAGAAAAGGCCCACACTCAGTGGGCCTTCTAATACTACAACAACACTATTACTACCAACCAAACATGTTATTTTTCTTCAATAAGTTTAATTCGCTATATTCTTTTTTGTTGGTTGCTACAAAACTCTGAGCACCTGAACTAAAACGATTCAATAGTGGCAGCGCTGCTTTTTTACCTTCGCCTGTTGTAAGTGATTCAATTATCAACTTGCGCTTATCAGCGGGTATACGTGCGTTCAAGGTCACACCCTGATTGACATAGGCCTGACTAACAGCCACTACCTTCAAATTATCACGCATCGCCTGTGACATTTTTTTACTAAAATATCCTTTACGTAAAATTGCAGCATCACATTTACCTTTATTTACATGATCGGCTACTTTAGCCATACCACCTTTTACAAAAGTGAACTTCGGTTGGCTCATCTGGTTTGGATACATAGAATATACTGTCATTGCACCTAGATTTGGTGATGGCAATGAACATACCTTTCTACCGACTAACTGTTTCTTATCGGTTATTTTTAATTCCTTTCGTGTCACTAATACAAAAGTAAGTTTTCCAGGTAATTTAACGACTGGAAGTGCTTGTTGTTTTTCAAGACGCCATGCAGCAAAGTGTGGGCCGTCAAAAACAATGTCATAAGAACCCTTTTGCATTTCTTTTTTATACTTCCTCCAGTTTCCCGGATGTTGATAGCTCACTTTTTCATTTAAAAGAGCAGTAAGATGTTTAGCGAGTGGCCCATATACCTTTTCACCTGCTTCTTTAGTTTCACGTGGTGGCGCAGTAAAGATATATTCCGCCGAGGCTATACCGGGTAACAATATTGCCATAGATAATAGTGTGTTTATTACAATATGATTTACTGTTTTAATCATGTCTATCTCCAAATACGTGTTAGAAAAATCCAGCCAACAAGGCCACCTAAAAGTCTTGATATTATGTAACGGCAGCATGTTATATTACTTTATTACTATTTTCTAATATTATGTGAAATATTGATTTATTTGTTGTTTCTGGCTTGCTATTTTACATAAATTGAGTCAATACATACCCATAATGCATTGTTTTTTATGGATAAGTAAAAATATTAGGGATATCCAGATTAATCTCGAAGTTGAAGTTGGTTGGCTGAATCTCATTTTAGTTGATGCTAATCGCAAGATGTCGTCATGTTTGCAGCATATTGATACTGTTTTCCTGATTATATAGGCATATTTGACGATTTTATCATCTCTCAAAGAGCTTTATATCATTATAGGTGAGGTATTATGGATAAATTATTGGGGCCAGAGCACAGTTTTTTCAACCTTAGAAAAGACTATACTGTGACCCCATTTATTTTGCCTTGCAGATAGTTTTACTGCATATGATGTAGCCACCCGATCAGGAACTCGTGATGAGCCCGCTGCATCGCTTGCGGATTACCCTTACTCGATTTCATCGCTTTGATAGCCGATTTTTGGTTGAGTGACAGTAATTTATCAAGCTTTATCATGATTGGTAAAGACTTGTGCACTGTCCGGGCAAAGTCATCCGGCGTCGCCTTCTGCTTACTATAGAGCCACTCAAACTTTGTTGCCAGCACAACTAACTCCTTCACAAAACTATACTTGGCAACTCGCTTATCTGTACGAAGGAGACTAAGCAGTATCCTCATGTTCTGCCCAACGTCTGCAACATCACCACGTTTCTTCATAATATAAGTCAGATACGCATCGACAGAGTGATTAAGGTTCGACATAGCCGGCAACAACGTTTTCGGATTCTTGCCATTGAGAGTATCTATCACGTCTTTCATGGACGTTTTAAGGTCGAATGGATCGTCACCCATTTTCTCCTGGATATGCCTCACCCTTTCTTGATAACGTTTAAAGTACTTTATCAACGTACTGGTGTATAGACGTTCATCGAAGCGATCAGATTTGGCTAGATTAGCGATTAAGCGCGAATCTTTAAGTGCCGTTTTATCATCAAACATGTAGCCGATACGGCTCAGATTAGCGGCAAAGAATGCCAGATCTTCACGTGTGGCCCGAGTAATTGACGATCTTACTGAATCAATTGTAAATCCATTCAGTGCCAGACCTCCAAGTGTTTCTGTGAAGGTCATACTCGCATGCTGCCCTTCTTGCATTTGCCCATTCATTGGAACCGTCAATGACACCCAACGATTCTCTCCGGGATCCATACCCTTTAGTACTATTTGGTCTTTTCTGATCCGGTATGTTTCAGGATTACCGATCACCCCGGGTTTGATTTTGACAGGATCACCTGTACCCGACCATTTGAATGTAAGCACCATATTGCGTATGCGCGTCGCAGCGTTATGAATGATGCCATAGTACCTAATAGAGCTACCGTCACCTCCTCCGGAATAGACGCCCATATTCCTCTGCGCTTTGTTATTGTCATAGATCACCATCAGGTCGGGATTCGGCCAACCTGGTGCACGACCGGTGAGTCCCGGCAATACGAATGGATCACCCGGTGTAGAGATTTCCACCGCAAGGCACGTGTGTGATGATCCGGTGGTAACCAGGTCCCACTGATACCCTGAAGACATTGTCTGAACTTGATCCGCTGCTGAAAACATGAGCGTCGGATCAGCAGTCGCCGCCGCGTTCTGATAGTTACTCCCCGTTCCAAGTTCGGATTTCAAAAAGTGTAACGAGACCGTCTGCGCTGTGCCTACATCCTTACGATGCACGCGTGCGAAGGCGAAGTTCGAACCACTTGCCGCCTCTTGTGGATCCTGACTGATCGGACGGTCGTTCGCATCAAATCCACCGCTTGAATTGGAGCGTCGATTCCAAACGTCACTCGTACTGAAAAACCACGGATCCGTCGACGGTTCAACGCCTGTATCGTTAACTGTTGTGCTGTCGGTCCAGTCGCGTACATAGAAATCGTCTCCTTCATCCTGGTTCCGTACTCGGAAAAAGAACGGATCAATCGAGACAGCAACTGATGAGGTACCAGCACTATTGAGCAACGTATTGGTAGTGAAATTTGCATTACGCTGATAGGTCACACCCTGTGGGAAGTTCGTGTTGTCTGGCGTATTGTTGGCAGAAAAAACACCAAAAAAATCCTTACCCACGGCGGTTAACCCGGTGTAATCTCCTAGATAAGGTCCAAATGCACGTACGGGTGTATTACTCGGCGCATTCGACAGAACATAATCAGTCCACGTTACGCCTCCATCGGTTGACTGCTGGTAGTGCGTTTGCCAGGTCTGAGTTGCACCAGCACCGACAAGCTGTTGATACAAAAATCCCAGATCGCCACGAATATTCACGGCAAGATTCGGATTTAAAGCACCCGCAATCGTGCGAATGTCAGCGGACCATGTCTGCCCACCATCGGTGGATCGGCGCACATGAATCGTTGATGTATTACCCGTAACGCCCGCAGGTCTATCGGCCCACGACACATAAACAGTTTGACTATCGGTTGGATCGACTGCGATGGCACCACGATCACCAAGTCTTTCCTGACCAAAAACGCTACCTGCATTCCAAACCCAACTGACTCCAGTCACAACGAATCTGCCAGCCACGGTATCACTTGGGTCAGTCAATGCAGAATATGTTGCTGCACTATTGCCCCAATTATTGTCACGCACAACGACAACATTTCCTGTTCGCACACTACCAGCACTAGCCGTTCGCTGAATATAAAGTCCGTAAACCGTACCGTCTGGGTGGATAGCCTGACGAACCGGTGGTCCATCCTGCCCGGACGGCGTTCTCTGTTCCAACAGGGTCGTCGTCAATCCAGCCGGTGCCGCTGCAGTTGCGGCGTTCAGTGACTGTTCGAATGTAGCCGATGGCGTACCGGCGGCAGCCGTTTCATTGTGACCAACATAGAGATGATCATTGTTTACCTGTGGGCCACCCATTGGCGAATACACTCTCGCGTAAGGTTGATCGCTGCCGCGACTCAATAACTGCGTCATCGCTCCCGCGCCGGTATAAGTAGCACTCCTGAGGATTCGCATGCTGAGACCCGCACCACCGCGCAGGATACCGGCATAGAGCACATTGTTTCGGCTCAGTGAGACAGTAATATCACCGGTCATACCGTTAGCACTGGGCACAATATTGTTTAGTACCCACGTATTCCCCCCATCTGATGAGATGTAGACAGGAGCCGTTGCCGTTGCACCCGTAGGGTTAGGCGTAAATGCCGATGCCACAATAACATCAGGATCATTCGGGTTCACAGTAATGTCGGGCTCACTGTCCTGATTAGTTTCCGTGCTAAGTGTCGCCGGAATCATGTTGATGACATCTATCGTCTGAGCCTGCACACCGGAACATAGCAGTAAAATAGACATGCACGTAACCACAAGAAGACTGTTTCTCATCACGCACCTCCTTCTTTAATAATTAATCGAATGATCTGAATGTCATCACCCTTCAGGAAATCATCGGGATGTAGCAACGTCCAGGTCTTACCGATGTTCATGCCTGGTCCTTCAGCACCGCGGCTAAGAAGGAACAAACCAGATTTTCCCACCCCCGGTTTTGGTGCACGAAACCAGTGAACGTCGTCGCTTGAAGCAAACAAGAACTCATGCGTTCCGCCTTCGACACGACCATGAAGTACTTCATTAACTGCAATCTTTGCCCACATGAAATCTGGATTGTGCTCACTGTCTGCACCAAGGCGGCCTTCCCATTTCTTTGTTGCCTCAACCTTTCCAATAACAATCAGTTCGGCGCCTTTAACTCGCTTCACCAGCTGTTGCCTTCTGAAGGTTTGCTTCAGTTCATTCACATTTTTTTCCGTATAGGCACGTGGTTTTTCAGTATTGACAAGCACTGCCGCAACGCGCTTGCCGAAATGGTAAGGCTCTGTGTGAAATACATATTGACCACTGGCAGGAATGTCATCGCCCGTCAATTCGATCTCACGACCCGTCTGATCATCAAAAGTACCTCGCTGATGATAGGTTTTATCAACGCGTACGTTATAAACCAAGGCATTCGGCTTATCTTTATTGATGGTCCCCAGGAAAATATAACTCGCGACTGGCGACGATTTTTTCGGTTGAGGCTCACTCTGTTGCGAGCACCCCGTTATAACAAGAAAGCAGATTACAATCATGCCAAGACTGTTGATCCTCATGGTCACACCTCCATTATCCCCATAGACTACGGTAATCAAAATAGTCAAGAAGGTTTCAAAAGAAACCTTACCCGACTAAATTCATGAACATACTGACAATACCAACCTGGTTATCCCTTTATGATAAAAAGGAATGTTATTTCCATGCGGATAGCCAATAAAACATAAACCAGTATTATTAATTCAGATCATGGATTTATCCGTTCCATTAATATTTGAGCATGCGCTTCATAATCATCACTCAACCCAGTATTGTATCCATTCGTCATACGTTTATAAGCACGTAAGTAGAATGAAAGCGAAGTGAAATACTCTTCAGTTTTAATCCATCCACCTTCAGATAAAGCGGGTTGAATTTCAACGTTTATCATCCCGGCATCACTGAATTCCTGTATCGTTCCTGTATAGCCGACACAGGTATTATGCACACTGGTCGAGACTCCATTAAACAATGTAGTTCGATTTGCTGGTGTAGTTGGATGTGGTTGAGGAGTAGGTCCCGCTGGCGTAGATCCTGCCGATGGTTGATTGATCGTCAACGCAATCATTGGAGATGGACATCTTCGCATTGATAAATCAAACGAATGAACAAAACCATCCGGATCGTTTGCCTTAAAGGATAACTGAATCGGAGTATTCATCTGAGCATCAGTCAACCTAAATAGGCCGCAACCGGAATTGACAATTAATGGGTCAGTAAATACAGGTGTAGTCAGTCCAAAATTAAGTGGCTGATTATGTACATACAACGCAATCATATCCGTCGCACCAGCAACAGGTTGCAATGCACTGTCATAACCATCGACTCTTACATGAAATGTACCCGGTGTTCCATCGCCATCATATAGTCGGGTATTTAATTGCATATAGCGATCAAGATTAGAGAACTCCCAATCTATGCCATCAACGAATATTTCGCGTTGGATATTTTTATATGCAGGAACACCCTCTGCCGGTGGCACCCCACCATCAACATGTAATGCCATAGTAGTAGGACCAACATCATCTCCGGTATAACCAGGTATATTGCGTTTATGGAATCGGGGATGTTTATAATTCTGGCTTACAAATTGCCAACCCTCTCCAGCCCGCTTGATACGAATGGTGTACCATTTAATCGTATTTTGTGCTTTCGTTTTAGCTAAATCATACATGCAACCTTTCATGTCGATGATTCCATACCAGGATGCACATTCAATACTGAAGTTCGCATTTGGATTTCCAACAGAAATCCTTCCACTAGACTCCAGGTAATTACTATTACCATAACGCCTTAATGCCGTAGCTAACTCTGAATGGGTTGTATTCTGATTACCCCCTAAAAAGACATTCCCCAAGCTGCCGATCAAATTTCCGTTAAAACAGGCTGATGAAGGTTCAAATAATGATTTAGGCAAACACAGATTAATGCGTTTTAGATTAGGAATATTGTAATATGGGGCGCTTTCATACAGAACATTGTAAGGTGAAAAACTAGTTACCTTTACGATAACATCCGGATAGGCAACCACATTGATATCTTCACCGGGAGCAAAATCAGTTGAATCCTCAATCCCCGGGAATGTCATATCAAAAGAAAAACGGAAAATATAATTTCCGTCCATATCAGTGATCGTATCACCAAGTAGTCGACGATTTCCTGAGCCGTCATATGAGCCACCAGCTAACTCAGCAGCAGTACGGTCATACTCTTCAAAGGTAAGTGTCGTATTCGTAGCCGCTGCAATAGTACAGTTTCTAAGCCGCAAGCCATCAATCACTCGACCCAGTTCTATTTTATCGATTGATGAAACGAAATCTCGAGAAACCTCTTTTTGCACCGTATTTAAAAGACTGTAGTTCTTTATTGAAAACTCAGAAATCAACTCTTCATGTTTTTCTTTTGCTTTTGATTTGGACTTTGATTTTTCAGCCGGGTTGTCAAGTCTCTTATAGATCAATTCTGTTCTGGGTCGCATTGCTTCATTGTACAAATCAATAACAATGGGTTTAAACGGTTCTGGATCAGGAGGATTAGGACCAATAATATCATCACGAACTCTTTCAGGATAGAATCTTTCAAGTATTTCGCGAAGCCTTGAATTCTTTAATGCTTCTTTTAAAGCATATTTCGTTTCTAAAACATACGGGCCTCTACGGCAGGGATTAAATAAACAACGCCCACTGTACAAAGAAACTTTTCCATAGATAATAAAATCATTAATATTGACAGGCGTTGAACAGGTTAGAATAAGGTCGTTGAAATCCTCATCACCACCTGCATCATTTGACCATATGTCAAATTCATAGTTACTTCCAATCTGACGCGGATTTTTAATTTTTGTATCAGAGACCTGATACCCGCCACCAGGATTATTCTGTATTGAAATACTCCACTGATCTCCGGTTACAGCTACTGACGTGCCAACCGTACCTGTATGCACACCATTTCCAGAGGCGGCACCACCGATAATAAATCGTTGACTATAAGAAGCACTTTTTGATTTAACTCTAACAACCCAGTTTCCTTGCATTGAAACTATCATGATTTTCTCCTAATCATAATTCATACGATATTCGTAAAATTTCAACGTCGGCTAAAACGGTTATTCTTATGATTCTGTTTAGCGTAACATCCCTGATCACGTTTCTACTTTTTTATATTACATAACAAGAAAAATTGCACTCACTATTTTTACTTTTCTTTGATTCATATCAATTTATCGGCACCCAATGCTACGCGTGACATATAACAACTTACAACCTTTGCATGTGGGCTTACATAACACTGATTATTAACTAACAATTACGTATAATCACTTACAATAATTCACTGGATATTTTTCACGTAACTAATTTCATTTTTTCATGCCTGATTATAATTATTCCGTCATATTTTTTTAAGATAACAACTATTGATAAAATGTAAATAAATCACATAAACCTCTGGTATTTTCACATAGAATAATCCGCTTAAACACGTTACCCTTTTTTTAACGAGAGGCTCTCGTAAGCATATAAACTATTTAAGGAGTTGTAATAATGGAAATTTACTCTAAAGCTACCGAGTGGTACTGGTTTAATAGTCCTTTTTTTCTCAATAGTTTTGGTATTGGAGAAAATAAATACTCATCTGTTCTTGATCAAACAGAAATTAGTCTTAACAATGAATCTGATGGGAAAATCCCGAAAGACATCAATGCAATCTGCCTGCAGCTAGGTGTGCGTGATAGTGCTTCATCAACCAGCAACTGTTGGGTAAATCTCTACCGTGATGCCTCGAGCCTCTATATTTTGCAAAGGAATATTGGCGTATACGATGGAATAGGCCCAGCCTTACCAAACAACACCTGGAGTCAAGAACAGGGAATAGTCTCATGTGACGATAATGGTAATATTTTTTTTAGATGTGCTTCATCAGGAGTTGAAACACTTGATATATCTATCATCGTTGTTGGTTTTGCAAAAAGTAGTAAGCACTGATTCTACTAATAATCTTTCAAGATAAAACGGAGTCAGAGTACTATTGTTTTTGCTATTAGAGGTTATAGTACTCTGACTTCCCTGTTTCGATATTTACTGTACTCTTTTGTATCTTGTCTGTGATTGTTTATCATCACGACTAATCGTTATATCAGAAAGCATAATCAGACCACCATTCTCGAACTTGATCCTGGTGTCTCTAGAGCCACCAATGATGCTTTTTCCTGTCATCGTCAACTGATCACCATTAAGCGTGTATTCACCTGTTAAATGTGAAGCGAAACCTGTTGGTTTTACGCGCGCTTTCCATTTGCCGTCTGTAGTAAATATATAACCATGCTCTTTCAGAAACCCCGGGATACGCGCACCAGGATCTTCGCCATAATTGCCTGCGTATTGCCATTCGCCGATCACGTTAACCTGCATGTCTTTAGCGCTTGTAGCCGCACTTTGTTGATCGGAGCTACACCCTACGGCAACCAGTAAACAAAAAGAGATAAGTGCATTTTTCATATTAATATATCCATATTTATAGTTTAAGGTATTCAGACCAAATAAATTCTAACTTATTTGTTTCTCATAATAGTAAATACTACGTTCCTGATCCACTACATTCTCACTAGTTCTTAGTAACTTTTCTACCACGATGTATCTTGGATTTACCAAAGCGATGGTTAATTTCATCGCTAAGTACATCCAACGTATCTTGTCTGTCTCCCATTTCATCATCTGACGCAAATAGATCACCTTGAACTGAGTCATCAACAGAGAAACCAGACACGCTTACTCCCACTAATCTTATTGATGCTGCATCCGTTTTCAATGCATCTGAAAACAACTGTTTAACCGTAAGCCATATCTGCATAGTTTGAAACGTCCGAGTCGACAAGGTTTTAGACCGGGTAATCGTTTTAAAATCATGGAACCGTATTTTGATACTGATTGTCCTGCCCTGTATATTCTTATCACGTAAACGTGCTGAAACCTGTTCGGTTAATTGTGAAAACGTCGCTAGTAAAACATCTTTATCGCTGATATCAGCAGAAAACGTAGTTTCACAGGAAAGCGATTTTGCTTTCGCATCCGATATGACCTCACGTTTATCCTGACCATTCGCTAAACGGAAAATATGCTCTCCCAGTTTTCCAAACCGCTGAATTAACAAATCGTGTGGCTGTTTACGCAAATCATATATTGTGTTAAGTCCATACTGGTGTAATTGCTGTTCTGTTTTTTTACCGACACCCCAGATACGTTTAATAGGCAGTGGATCGAGAAAGTCTTGTACCTTCCCGGGCTGAACAATAACAAAACCATCTGGCTTACCGATATCAGAGGCAATTTTGGCCACAAACTTATTTGGAGCAACACCGGCAGAGGCTATCAGGTGACATTCATTTTTAATATCCGCTTTTATTTTCTGTGCAATCTCGGCTGCCGTCCCAAACAACTTTTCACTTGCGGACACATCCAGAAAAGCCTCATCCAATGACAATGGCTCAATTTCAGGCGTATAACGATTGAATATCTCGTGAATTTGTTGCGAAACACTAACGTACAGACTCATGTTAACCGGTAAACACACTAGATGTGGACATAATCTTAATGCATTCGACATTGGCATTGCACTGAACACACCAAACTTGCGCGCTTCATAATTTGCCGCCGCCACGACGCCGCGACCGGTAGCAGAACCACCGACAACAACAGGTAATTCTGCTAATTCAGGCTGTTCGCGAACTTCTACCGAAGCAAAAAATGCATCCATGTCGAGGTGAATAATCATATGAACATATATAATTTTAAAATATTAAAAATAATTAAGAATTATCGCACATCCTTCTTATTCATTCCTAATCTACGACTATAAAACCCATGCCCGCAGGTTTTGGTTTCGAAGGCTTGTATGATTTAATTTTAGTTAGTTTACATTGGTTGTTACTAACATTATGTTGCTTCGGATATTCTCTGATAGTTACCATACACCATTTTTTTTTGTCTTTGTTGGTAACACTAAAACTTCCCAAATGAATTGATTTTGCGCCAGGTTTAATTAAGTATCGTGAACCTGTTCCAAGGATAGCATGTAGATTTCGCCCATCAAAATCAATCTGTAATATTTGATTGACATAAGGCGTATCTTTGAGCAAGTTATTATCAAGATTTAGCAGGGTAAATTTATGGCTTCCCTGTATTTCCTCAAGAACCGCAATTGTTTTTGCTGCTGGCCTGCCTATTGCGCTTTTTGCAAAAGCGCTTGAACCAGCGACATAACGCCCGGATCTAAAACGAAAAATTGTTTGGGCGATACCTTTTACACCATCTTTATTAACAATATGTCCGTTATAGTGCTCTGAATCCCCTAGAAAATAAGTAGCATCATTAAGCGTACTTTTAACTGAACCGTTATTGCTTCGTTTACTACTTTTAGTTTTAGTTATTACGGGCCTGACACGCTGCGATGGTGGTTTGGTATTTCTGGTAGGATTAGCCTCACTTATATTTACCTTCTGTTTTTGTTTAGCGATCCTTTTATCATAATCTATGAATTTAGCATGCCCCTGTAATTGATTGCCCTTTTGAAACTGTGCATAAGTTACGGCTAACCTGTCTTTTCGATCATATTTGTAAAATATTCCACGATTTTCTTTAATATCGCGACATTTTAGTTTTCTACCCCACTGCTCACAAAATTGATTGTCAATAATTTTCCACCTTCCCTCACGATCGCCTTTTACTTTATTTCTTCCAAACACTCTTCCATCTGGATGGTAATACCTTGTGAACGTAAAGCCTTTTTTATTGTGATAGCCAGTAACCGTTTTATCAGAAAAACTATCGTGCAATAATGATGTCGAGAAGTTTGAATAACCACGTGAAACACAGGCTGTAGCCAAAAAGCAAACAAACATCAGTAGCAGGGTTATTTTAATAAGACACCAATTCCGATGTTGTTCATGATTTATTTTCAATGTAATAGTCATATATGTCACCAACTAAGTCTTGAGAGGTTTAATATTTATTCTCTTCCGCTAAACCAACTCCTCGAATAGCGGGGAACTTGCACGCGCAGTAAATAATCCGAATTAATTCATTTGTTAGGTATTTTTATCTTTGATATAAGTAGGCTTTCCATCAAGACTTATCTGATTTTTCTCTAACCAGTACTCCTTTATACCACTATCGCCTTTTTTCGAAGCCCAATTCTTAAGTTGATCCCTTTCCTCTACGTATTCAAAGAATGGAACGGCCATACCACACGAGGTTTGAACAAGATCGACAGTTAAATCGAATATTTGCCTGGCACCAGGAATAGGGTTAAGCAAAGAATACAGTTCATTCCATTCTGTTTCATTGTTATGAATCACATTTGCATTTCCATATAATCGCAGAATCATTGGGCTTCCTTCAAAAGCAGCAAACATTATGGTCATTCGGGGATTTTCCTGGACATGAGCAGCTGTTTCATTTCCACTGCCTGTTACGTTTAACCACACAACTCGATTCTTATTCAGGACGCGCAAAGAATCCATGCCTTTCGGCGATATATTTACCCTACCATCATCCGTAGCCGTGCCTACAAAAAATATTTTTTGAGCTTCTATAAACTGTATTAGCTTATCGGAAATCTCAGTATATCGTTGTCCCATTTAATAAATCCTTCATATAATATTGGGGGGATGAACATCAATTATTTCTAATATCAGAGAAAACTGCGCCAGATAATCTCTGGCTTCTTAATGTCCCGCAAACAAATAAATGAGGCTGGCAGTCATCACTGCAACTAACAAGGTCTGGATTCCACTGCGTAGCCATGAGATCCCCGCGATCCTGCCAATAAAAACGCCCAGTAAAAAGGTCAGTATCAACGCCACAATGATGGCTGCATAGAGAGGTGGTACTGGCAAAGGGATTCCGGCATTCGACAACCATAGTGGCATCAGGATTATAAGTGAAATAACAAGGGGCGCCGAACCATTGACCAAAGCAATCAACAACGGTACTCTGCGTGCCGCCTCACCATGTGCGCTTTCCTGTAGATCGCTGATCATTGCTTCCTCCAGTTTTCCCAGTGCCCGTTGCCTTTCTGCAGACTCACTGATATAGGCGCTACTGACACCACTCACACCCAACGCAATAGCTGCTCCCAGGCAGGCATTAATAGTGACAGATAATTCAGTAGGTGTACTAATAAGGAAACCGATGATAAGCCCCATCATTGTGAGTGCACCGTCAAACCCGTTGACGACGAAATAACGGCGCGCAATATCGTGGGTGCGGGTTATACGCAGAAGAAATCTAACCTGGTCTAGCAGATTCACAATACCTTAACCAACATCTGATTCGCTCTGCACTTCGACTTCATCAATACTGTGAAGCGAACCACCCATATCACTTATGACAGATTGAATTGCTTCAAAATCGATAGCACTGCCTTCTATCTCTATTTGAAGAGTATCAGTATTTTCATCCACTTCAATGACAGTCAGGCATACACGATAATCATCTCCTGTTTCGGCAATAGCCTTCGAAAATTCAAGCGCATTCGGTTGATGAGGTTTAAGAACATCCAGAACGACTCTTTTCACACAAACCATGACATTTACCTTCGTCTATTTTTTTCATTCTAGCCAGGCGTAGTTAGAACAGTACAGCAATGACACGCCTGCCAATTACTACAAATTATTATTTATAGTCCGTAATAATGGAAGCCAGTTCGCACTAGAGTACAATATAAGATTAAACTGCTCTCTGACCCAGGTTTTTAGTATAACCGCATGATAACCGAGACCCAATAGTTTCGTGGCCATATTTTTTCAGAAACATAGAATACTACTTTCGTTTGCGAGAGTTTTCGAGCTGAAATTCCATTACCCCAAATATTAACCCTAAGACTACCGCACCAAAAGCTAATGACATAATACCTACAATTGTCGCTGCGATACAGATTAAAATAAATCCAACTGATAATGTGACAGCAAAACCAATTATTGGTAAAAGAACAAATATAACCAGAGCTGTGACTATTGCTGCAATAGTAATTGCACCAAATATTAAAAATCCTTTTACAGCTGGATTAGTAATTTCTTTTCCATTAACTACTATTCGAAGTGCCATAGACTACCCATTCCTAGTTAACAATACTGAAGCCAGAAAACAGTTTTTTTATCATTAGAAAAAACACTTAGGCAGCCTCAGCGATCAATTTTGGTGAACTTTGACCCTTCAATAGTGAGGTTATACATCAATCCCTTATTGCCGAAAACAAAACCCACAATGGGATCTTTAATATCCATAGTGTTGATGTCTTCGCCTACACCCCATTTAACCAGCGCAACTGAACCGTCGACCCCCGCTTTCCACCCTTCGTTTTTCCTAAATCCTGAAAGCGCCTTTTTGGTTAAAAATATTAATACTATTGATTTAGATTGCAACCCTAACTGAAAACCAACCGACGCAGCCGCAGTGTTATAATAGGCAACTGTTTTATTATCTATGCGTAATGCTCCTTCACCGTACTCGCCGCCAATGCCAGCGCCAGCTTTGATGACCTGTGGAAAAACCAGGACAGCCGTTGCTTTCTTCAGAAACTCATTGCCTCCAGACACTTCATTTCTGAAACGCTTTAAAGTAGCATCAATACCTATATTGATTTTTTGTGCTGAGGTAGCAAATGAAATTTGGGGGACCAATAAGCAGGTAATCACAGAAATAATAATGAAGAACTTATTGGTTTGAAGTACCGATTTTGTAACAGGACTATCATTGCTTATCATCAATTGATGTTTTAAATCTCTCATGATCTGAAACCTCATTTCTAATTTCACACGTTAACGACAAGTTAATATGAATTAAATGCAAGCAAAGTACAATAAATATCAAATATTAGAAAGAGCTGTTATGGCTAATCACCATCGAAAAAGGATGGTCTTCGTTGATTATAGATCAGAAATAACGCTGAGTTAGACAACAAGCCGTGTTTATGCTTGTCTGAACTAACTAAATGGGGTCAGAGTAAGGCACTATCGCTTTATCGGTCACTCGAAAATCAGTATATCTTAAGAATGGCCCCCTTAATTATTATTCTGAGTTACCAATGTCCAGGTATCCAGATCCAACCAATACCACGGTATTCCCATCGGCCTGATTTCCAAAATGCATTAATGAAAGGTTTTTTCACATAGTAACCATTAGACCACGACCACTCATCATCGTTACCAACCCAGTTACCAGGTATCCATGAATGTTGCTGAGATGGTGGAAAACTTCTGCGTTCATGGTTTCTAATAGGTGGTCTTTCATTGATAACTACAGCGTACTTACCATTATTCCAGGCCCACTTATTATTTTTCCAATTCCAATATCCTTTAACCCATGTATGTGTATCAGGCGATGGATTAACGGGAATAGTTTCGTGTTTTGCAGGTGGCGCATGCTCAAAAGACTTACTCGTACTATCAGTATTGATCTGCTCAGACCATGTATGCAGCGGAAAAACAAGCGCAAAAATTATTGGTATATAAAATATATTTCTATTAATCATTAAATTCAACCTATATCATCCACTTCAACAATAGTTTCGTATTTCCTGGGCTATATAACGGCTCACTTCTCAATACAGATTATTCACTGTTCGTTTATTATTCTTATACAGCAATAAATATACTTATGCTTTTTAGCATGAACTACGACAGTACAACTTTGATCTAGATCAAGATAAATTATAATTTCTTCGCAAAATGTCTATATGCTAATAAATTAGCTTCCAATTATTTTGGTTTAAGCTGGTGCCCAATAAGCAGGATTAAATTTCATGTATTTTTTTGTACCTGGCACATTAATTTACCTAAGATGGATATCCTATTTATTTTGATTCATTTACCTTTATAGCACTCAGTAACACATCTGACACTGTTGTCCACCAGTCTTTCTTTACTCTCCCCTCTTCCCAGGAATCCCCAATTGCCACAATCAAACCCGCCTTTGTTCGCTCACTTTCCGGTAGCCCTTTAATATAAACCCAGAATGCTGGTTTTTCATCTGTGCCTTTTTTCGGTAAATAAAGTCCACCTGAGCTTTTATGCTGTATAAGGCAGTTAACCGGGCCTTCATAAAAGATGCCTTTTTCATCTTCATACTTAGACACGTAACGCCCCTTTGTCAACCCGGAGAGCCTTTCACTCTTAGAACCAAATCCATTAGTTATTATCATTACAGCGGTAACATCTTCCTTCAAAACAAATTCAGTAACATGTTTTGGTTTGGTCAAACTATCAGGATTAACACCAGAAGTAGTGGCACAACCAGCCAGCAATATAAAGACAAATATATAAATTAGATGTTTAAACATTGTAATTATCCTCGTTAATATTGTTTGAATGCTTCAAATAATTGAACCTTATTTTTTGTTCTTTATAAAACATCACTGCACTCTGAATCAACATCATTCATTTATTTGTTGCTGCGAGGTTTTATGGGCTTTAATACAAAATATAATAAAAAATGAATTCCAATTATCATATCCATCAATCTCATCTATATTGCTCAAATCCGTTTCATTCTTTAAATACTCAACCGTTTTCTTTATATGATCATCGTCAATGCCATTTAACTTAATAACATTAATTGTTGCTTGAGAAGGCACCCACTCACTTAATAATTTAGACATATTTTTATTATTAACCTTAAATTTTCATTTACCAGGCTTTAATAATGCAGCATGATAAGCGATATGCTCGCCAATAAAAGTAGCAATGAAGTGATAACTGTGATCATATCCCTGCTGCATTCTCAACGTTAAATGTTGCCCGGATTTATCACAGGCTGCTTGAAAGTTTTCTGGTAATAATTGCCCTTCATCATAAAACTCATCTGCTGTTCCCTGATCAATGAGAATGTCATTAAGTTTGACTCCAGACTGAATGAGGCGCGTGGCGTCATAGGCCTGCCAAACAATTGTATCATCACCCAGATAAGCACCAAAACAACCTTGGCCCCAGCTACATTCAACCGGGTTACAGATAGGTGAGAACGCAGACACTGAGCGATAAGCCTCTGGATTCTTTAGTGCACAAACTAGCGCGCCATGTCCACCCATTGAATGACCAGAGATTGATTTAACATTATGTAAAATAGGTAGGTTTGATTCAATTAAACAAGGTAGTTCATGAGTCACATAATCATACATTTGGTAATGTTCCTGCCAGGGAGATTGTGTAGAATTTACGTAAAAGCCAGCACCTTTACCCAAATCATAGCGGTCTGGTACGTCATAAACATCATCTCCACGCGGACTGGTATCGGGGAAAATTAACGCTATGCCATGCTCAGCAGCATAACGCTGCATGCCAGCTTTTGTGCGCGCATTATCATCAGTACAGGTCAGGCCAGATAACCAATATAAAGCGGGGACTTTATAGACTTCGGCTTGTGGTGGTAGATAGACCGAGAAAGTCATTTCACAATTGCATGTACTAGATTGATGCATATAGCGATTGAGACACCCACCAGACTCTTTTATGGATTCAATTGTTTTCATGGCATTAAAAAATAATTACTGAGCGAATACTTTCACCCCGGTGCATTAGGTCAAACGCAGTATTAATGTCTTCTAGTGGCATAGTATGAGTAACCAAAGAATCCAGCTCGATTTTTCCGTTCATATAACGATCGACATAACCTGGTAACTCAGTTCTGCCTTTAACACCGCCAAATGCAGTTCCCTTCCATGTTCGTCCAACCACCAGATTAAACGGACGAGTTTCTATGGTTTGCCCGGCACCGGCCACACCAATAACAGTAGAAACACCCCATCCCATATGCGTACATTCGAGCGCATCGCGCATTACATGGGTATTACCAATGCATTCAAATGAATAATCAGGGCCTCCATTAAAGGTGTCTTGCATGTATTCAACAAACGAACCATTGATATCATTCGGGTTAACAAAATCGGTTGCGCCTAATTGTTTTGCAAACTTAAATTTGTCGGGGTTAATATCGATACCGATAATGCGTTCAGCACCCGCCATGACAGCACCCTGGATACAAGATAAACCAATGCCGCCTAAACCAAAAACAGCGACAGTAGAACCTGGTTCTACTTTGGCGGTATTCAGTACAGCCCCAATTCCCGTCGTAACGCCACAGCCAAGCAGGCACACTTTATCTAACGGGGCAGCTTTGTTGATTTTTGCCAATGCTATTTCAGGTACCACGGTATATTCAGAAAAAGTCGAACAACCCATATAGTGGAAAATATCTTTACCATCTTTTGAAAAGCGACGCGTGCCATCTGGCATGTACCCAGTCCAAACTGTACCTGCAATGGATTGACACAAATTGGTTTTTGTTGACATGCAATATTCACACTCACCACATTCTGGAATATAAAGTGGAATCACATGATCACCGACACTAAGGCTTTTCACGCCTGCACCTAATTCAACTACTTCACACCCACCTTCATGTCCTAATACACAAGGGAATGAAGCTTCAGGATCATCTCCAGATAGCGTAAAGGCATCAGTATGGCAAACACCTGAGGCAATGGTTTTTAATAAAACCTCGCCTTCTTTAGGGCCCATTACTTCTATGTTTTCAATGGATAGAGGTTTTTTAGCTTCCCAGGCGACTGCCGCTCTTGCTTTCATATCTTAATCTCACTTAGTTATATTAATCATTATCCGTATCAAAAAATTGGGATCAGGAAACTGTTTTCTCTAATATTAGAATCAATTATTTTCTGAGCCCCTTTTTCTGCAGTCCGACCGTTGTTAGGCAAGGTTATCTCATGTACTTTGGCGTGTATTCGTTTATCACACCCGTTTCAAGATAATGCGAAGTAACCATATCATAGTAATCCGAACCAGAATCAAACCAACGCTTCCATGATTCTTTCCATTCTTGCGGCATTTCTTCAGGAGTCCAGAAACTCTTTGGAATGGTCTCACTTGGCATTGGTTTATTATGCAATTGCACTTCTGCAGTGACCACACCTTCTCCTTCACTCCCTGCCCGCCTGGCTAGTACTTGGCCATTGGCATCAACGATCATCGCTTCACCGAGGTATGCAGAGTTGTAAGGAACGTCTGCCAGATCCGGACTGAAGAATCCCTCAAATTTACCGGCGTGTGAGCCATGTACTACGGGTACGCCGAGCATCTTCGCCATGCGGACTGGTGCCTGTTGAAGCATCGCGAGATTGGCTATTCTGTGCGGACTGTCTGCGTCCGCAGCATCCGGAAGAGTCCACCAACACGATCCTCCCACGACCATCTTGACCTTATTTGACAACCGTTTTGCGGTATTCGAACGGATGAATTCCCAGCACAGTACAGAACCGACAGGTCCAATTGGTGTGGTCAATACGCCATCATCATAGCCTTTCTTGTAAAAACAGTTTTCCCAGTAGGTTGGAAAATCCTTGTTATGTTGTGCAACAGCTCCATCAGGGGAAACCAATACAAACGTATTGAACACGCCAGTGTTATGTTTCGCAAGAAACGAACCGCCAATATACGCATTTCCTTCTCTGGCCAGTCGCTTCATCATTTGAAACGGTTTCCCATCAATTGGCTGGATCGCTTTCAACATATCAACGTGGAATGCAGCCGCCGAGGTAAACATCTCAGGAAGAATGATCCACTGGGCCCCTTTACGTATAGCCTCTCTAATAAGCTGTTCAGCCTGATTCAGGTTTGACTCAGCATCAGCTAATTTCGGCGACATTTGGATTGCTGCTACTTTTAATTTGTCAGGCTTTGTCTCAGCGATGAGACCACTCTTGCTCATTGCTGCCTGTGCATACGATCGGGAACCACCAGCAAGTAGAGTCGCTGCGATGAATTTTAAGACTTGCCGTCTAGACATAAATTTCCTGGCCATACAGTGAAACTCCTTCAAAAAAGGTAGTTAATGTGCCTAAGATTTTGCATAAGGTCGGGTGGGCGTACTGCGACCCGCGTGGTCTCAATGAACAATAGCTAACAATTTGATAGATTGTATGGCATCTTAATGTTAAATAACACCGAAATTATTAACTCCTGTTCCCTGTTTTTTATTACCTACAAACAATATTCAATGTCCGTAATTTGAAAGTGTTATTTCAAAAATAATTAATTAAAGGGTTCTGACTATTTGATTAATTTAGTACATAACCATGAACACGGCATTCGCATTTCTTTGCTGCTTCTTTTAGATCATCTAGGGTAACGTCGGTAATCCTGTGCTGCATGAAAACAAGGCTCACGATTATTCCCATGCTGTATTACGTGATGAGGTATACCAATTAAATTAATTCCTGGTTTTTGGGGCACCATTCATATCTTTTGAATAATTCCTATGAGAATTAGTAACTGTATAAACTGATTACATATTAGCAAGCATCAATATTAGAAATATTAGAAATATTAGAAATATTAGAAATATTAGAAATATTAGAAATATTAGAAATATTAGAAATATTAGAAATATTAGAAATATTAGAAATATTTTCTCACTAACCTCTGTTTTTTATGAAAGCGTTGCCTGTTATGCTACTGTTCTGGTCTCTCCCTGTGTTTCTCTGACCAGTGGATAGAGACGTTCAGTTTCTGCCTGAATACGAGATAGCACCATATTGAACAATTCCTCAGTGTCTTTCGTAAATTTCTCATGATCCGCCACTTTGAGTTCATGGCGGCTTTTTTTACACCATTTTTTTGTGTATTGACCAATGATGCGCTTTATTTCCTGCTCGCCGGACATAAATAACCGGGCGGTATTGTTGACCTCTTGCTCCTTATCGGCCAGGAGTCCCTGATAAAGGCGATCGACCAGCCCCATGTGTTCGTTAAACTTGTCCATAAAATTGTAAAAAAGAGTGCAGGCAGTTTCGGTATCACACATCGTTCTTTCCTGGAACAGGTATAAGAGCACATTGGATAGCTCGGTAAGCTTGTGGTTTTGTGTATTTAATTCATCGAAAGTCGTCATAGTCAAATCTCCAATGGTAATACGTCCCTGAGCAAGTCAGGTATTGATGTCCAGCAAAGTGGAAACAAGGATTTATTTTTTGGGCTCTCCTTTAAGCATAGATAACTTTGTGGAGTATTTCCAGACGTTTACAGGGAGTGCCAATCAAATTCAACCTTGCAGGTATTTTCACCGTAGTGCTCCTCATGATATGGATTGGATCTGACCAAGGGGTCTGTAACCATTTATTCTATTTATCAGATATAGAGCATGAAACTAAGTCTATCTATAACAATGATTTATTCTGTTTTTACTGGTTTTGCAGGAGCAAATACCTGAAAGGTACAGACTCGATGGATATTCATGCATGTTATAAATGAGGATAAAGAATCATTATTTAACCTTGGTAATAGTCGATTATTATCTGAACTCTCTAAACCAATTCAATTATGCATTGTCGGGATTAAGTTCGCCAAACCTGTCTATCTTGTAAAACCAAGTAGGGCTGGCCCCATTTATTTTCAGCATTCTGTAATACTTACTGCAAGTCCACCTAATGATGTTTCTTTATATTTATGTGACATTTCTAACCCGGTTTGCTTCATAGCTTCAATACAATTATCAAGTGGCATGAAGTGCTCGCCGCTGCCTCGAAGTGCAAGAGATGCTGCCGTATATGCTTTAATCGCACCAAAACCATTACGCTCAATACATGGCACTTGAACAAGGCCATTAACAGGATCACAAGTCATACCAAGGTGGTGTTCGAGCGCAATCTCGGCGGCATTTTCTACTTGTTGAGGTGTACCACCACGAATTGCACACAAACCTGCGGCCGCCATGGCTGCTGCTGAGCCGACTTCACCCTGACACCCCACTTCTGCTCCGGAAATAGAACTTCGATGTTTAATTAAACCACCTATTGCACTCGCGGTAAGAAGAAACTCCCGCACCTGTTCTTTTGTGCCTTTTTCATGGGAGATAAAATAATATAGAACAGCAGGTATAACACCGGCAGCGCCGTTAGTTGGTGCAGTTACCACCATATTGCCGGCTGCATTTTCTTCATTCACCGCCATCGCATAAGCGCATAACCAATCATTAATATTTGCATTAACAGGATCATTTTTTATATGCAGATATAAATCCTTAGCACGCCTCGATATATCCAGGCCGCCAGGTAATGTGCCTTCTGCTTCCAGCCCCTTTTCAATGCAAGTTTGCATGGATTGCCATATTTTATCTATACCATCATCAAGCTTACTCTCAGTCAGGTGTTCTAACTCGTTAATACGCTTCATCTGTGATATTGAAATGTTACCGTCCATCGCCATTTTTAACATGGCGCTTGCTGAATCAAACGGATATTTACACGATGCAGAAGACTCCATTTTAAGTGGTGCCTGCAATTGATTAATTTCTGCCATGGTATTAATAAAGCCACCACCAATTGAAAAATAAGTTTCTGAAAAATATTTCTTATTGTCTTTACCAATAATTTCAAAAATCATGCCATTAGGATGCTCGGGTAAAGGTTCCCCTTTATCAAAAATAATATGGTTATTTGGATGAAATGAAATATTGAGGTTCTTGCCTATACAAATATGATCACTATTCCAGATCTGTTTAACCAGATCTTCAACATCTTTATCAGTAAGGCTGGCCGGTAAGTGGCCATGTAATCCTAAAGCAATTGCACGATCTGTAGAATGTCCTTTACCCGTAAAAGCCAAGGACCCTTTAAGGGTACAACGGATAAACAACTCTTTTATGCTTGCGGTAGTTAGTTCAAGATCTTTTACGTGATCGATGAAATCATTGGCGGCAACCATTGGACCAAGCGTATGTGAACTCGACGGGCCAATACCGATTTTAAATAACTCTAATACACTGATAAACATGGAAGCATCTTATTCTAAATATGGGTCAGAGAGCAATTGTTTCTAATATAATAATACACAGCATAGGTTGCACTCTCTTCTCCACTCATTGATCGGCCAGATGTACCCAACCGCATTTGGCTGTTTGTTATTTCTTGAATTTTATCTTTAAAATACGATTTACCTAGTACAAGCTCGTGATTAAGTGATTCACGTATCTCATGTAACATATCATTATCTAGATGACTTTTAAATAGTTCACGATACGCAGCCTGACCTACCGCCACATCCAAACTAAAGATAAACCGGAAAAGACAAAAATCAACGCATCAATCAAATTTGTCCCTATAGGTTGTATGATTATTCAGGGTCGGTAACCCCATTTATTCTGCTTTGAATGCCTCATGAAAAGTGACCTCACCCTGCGGCATGTGCCCGTCGAAAGACAGAGCGAAGAATACCTCCTGGGGTACACCTTCGCACACTAGTTCCGGCACATTTTTAAACCCGAATTTCCTGTAGTAGTCCGGATGCCCAACAAGACAGCATCCTTCCGCATTCATATCTTTAAGTTGTGACAATCCTGCCTCTATTAACGCTTTGCCAATACCCTGCCGCTGGAACTCAGGTAATACTGAAACGGGCCCGAGACCGTACCAGTTATTCGTACCATCAGAAATCGTCAGAGGCGAAAACGCAATATGTCCAATCACACGCCCATCCATTTCTGCTACAAGCGATATAGAAAGAGCATTGGCAACGCGTAGGGCCTGTATAATAAATTGCTCTGTGTGGTTACTAATCTCAAGGGACTTAAATGCAGCGACCGTCACATCAGTTATTGCTGTGATATCAGCATCAGTTTCGTTCCGTATGATGAGATTCAGGTTAATGGGCTTCTTGTTGCTCCATTTTTAGCGATATTTGACTATATTATTAATTAGGCCAATTTTTTCTTTTCTTCGAGATATGTCAGGATCTTCAATCGACTTGACTGATTCAATTGACGAGATATATCGTTCAGGAAACTGCAAATACTTTGCTCCCAACACGACTAACTCTTTGTACCAATGATATGGCTTAAGCTCGTCCGTTATATGTGACTCCTGAGCTAGATATGTAAAGCAATCATAAGGCTGGCCTTCATGATGAAGTAATATTTGGCTATCTAAATACCCAAAGCCTTTTCCTTCAAATTTATCTAGATTATTTTTATGCTCTGTCTTTAACTTATATATTGCTCCATGAACCACATCAAATTTTGAATCTGTCTCAATAATATTACACTTGCTAGAATCATCATGGCTTTTTTTATGAAATGTAAGACAATACTGTTTAAGCTCTACAGTTCCTACTAATTCAGCTGAGGGCACTCTTTCCTTCAATCTTAAAGGATGAAGATTAGAACCATAAGCAAAATAGTGAATCATTCTTCAAATCTCCTTTTAGGGCTAGTATATTAGAAACAATTTCTCACTATCCCTATTTTAATGCTATTTACTTGTGTTATATTTATTCGCGTAATAGTAACTGTATGCCATAAAGATTATCAGGGCAATTGCAAAAAGAAAGAGAGCGATACTAAATTCAATAGTTCCATCTAGTGAAAACGTAGTTCTTGCGAAAGTTATTAATGTAACAACAAGGATAGTTGGAATCAGTATCCACCTTCTCTCCAAAGGCTTTCTATCGGCTACCAATAAAACCACGCCCCAAGAGAAGGCTACTGCAGACGCGAGACCCATCGGATACACTACTTCAGTTACTCCCATTCTTTCAGGTATCCACACTAACATCGCGATACCGAAGTCCGCAATTGCCGCTATCCAATAGCTCATTCGTAATAACAAAATTGGCCTTGTCATGGGGTATCGTTACTGGAAGTGTCTAAATTAAAAACTCGCATAGTGGCTTATTTCGATAACGTACATAACGACTTAAATGACCGGCGCCGCTTTTCAACGTCCAGCGTGTGGAACACACTAAGTTGACTGTTTTGTTAAGGTGCATTATTTATTACCCAATGTATTTTTACGTTCTTCAGTAAACTCCCACCATCTTTTAGGTGGCCCACCTTCCATATACCTTACAGCTGAAATAAAAACATCAATTACACAAGGGTCATATTTTTGATTGGCTGCATTACAAAGTTCGTTATACATTCTATATGGATCTTCACCTATTAACTGATTAGGAGAACTGATACCAATAATATCAAAATATTTTTCAGTAGCTTTCCCTACATTCGGTATTTCTTGAAAGCTTTTAATAGCTGTTCTCGACATTATTTTACTTCGACACCATAGCAACTAAATAACCTGCAAATATTTCAGTGGGCGGATTTTACCTGCTGAAATATTTGCAGGTTGATTGCCTGGTTACGCTTTGTTTCCTGTAATATATTGATAATGCTCTACCTCTGGAAAAGGGTCATAAAAATAATGCAGTAGCTTTTTCCATTCCTGATATTCAGGTGAATTTCTAAATCCTTCTGTATGATCTTTGAGTGTATTCCAATTTACTAACAATATATAACGATTGTTCTTTTCTATACATTTTGCAATTGGTGAGATACATAACCAGTCATAGAGCTTATAATTGATTGTGCTTTTTGGAATGATTTTTCAAATTCCTGCTCCATTTCTGGCTTAATATCAAGAATAGCTACTTCCAATATCATTCTATTTCCTTACAGGCATAACTATGTGATACGAACTATTTTCTTATTCAGAACAAAATAGGGGCCAGAGACCAATTGTTTCTATTGATAATAGCAAGCATCTATATTAGTAACAATTGCTCTCTAACCCCGTTTTAATTTCTACTGTGTTATTGGACTATTTTATCAAGTATATTGCACAAATCCCCAGACACCATGCAGTAATTAGGATTATATGGCTCGAACCCTTTTTTATAAAGATAGAATGGATCTTTCTCCCACGCCTTCAAATGATTAATTCGATCCTGGGTTTTTTTAGTTATCCTGTCTGGCCATTTACCTTTGGCAGCGAGGCCCAGTGGCCAAGTATATTGATCTATTCTTACCCCTCTAAACCCAACTATTTCTCCATGGCCGTCTAGTTTCCCATAATCGGGGAATTTAGTCACTTCTGGATCGGGAACATGATAATGTGACAGTGTATCTGTCCCGACTGGTTTCTGTATATGGGTTCCAGCGGCAATATTATCTACTCGAGGAGCTGAGTAATCGAAATAAAAGTTTTTAGTGTAATCTAAAAATGGTGGTCTAGCCTCGTTCTGCCAACGATGATAGAGATACTTGATGTTTTTACCAAAAACAATCTTCTCCGGATTTCTAAAATTATTTGGCCAGTGCACTGCGAAATAACGCCTGAAAGTCTCATGCCCCCTGCAATAAAATCCCTTTCCCGGAAAAAATCCCGGATAAGGAATACAAGTTCTATTTCCTACGGGGTCAATTGGGGCGACTAGATTGATATCAATACTGGTACTTGCAGCCAGTCTGGCGATCGATGCTCCACCCATACTATGTCCAACGAGGATGATAGCTGCAGTTGGGTTTTCCTTACGAATGATCTCCAGTGCGATTTTGGCATCTTTCTGGAATTGAAAGTCGTCCGCTGGAATTCCTTTTGTAGGTCTTTTAACCGGCCATAAAAAACCGTCTAAATCGTAACCAGGATACGTGTCAGCGGCATAGGGATTGTGACTGGGCTTTGATGCAGGATTGTGCAATGGTTTCGCCATATAAGGGGCAAGGAAATTGTTCCACCATGAAAAGTGAACATAGGCTCCTTTTGTGTGTAAGCATTGGGCAAAACGGTACCAGTGGAACAAGTTAAAATATCTGTTTTGATGGTATCCACTGACCAGAAAGGCATAAATTGGACGCCCATTGGGAATCATAATTGTCTCGGTATTACCAGATTTGCAGTTATCATCAAGCATCCTTTTCGGGACACGTGCTTCTGCCGACGTTACACATGATAGATTGATCTTTAAACATTGCTCAGTACTGTTTCCACCACATGGAACAACACTATACGTTGCAGCTGATGTGTCTACGTTAAGCCCGTATGTAGAGGGCTTAATGTTTGCCTTGAACCCGCCTGGTGCAGATGGTACTGATTTATCATCAGCGTAGCTGTCATTGCACACCATCATGATATGTGGCAGCAGTAATAGAAGCACTAAGAAATTCCGGTTTTTCATAACATATTACCTCAGTTGCATTGATATCTGATAAAACAAGTTATATACGGTAGAAAAAAATGGGGTCAGAGAGGCATTTTCTCTAATACTTTAATATAAGCAACAATTGCTTTCTGCCCCCTATTTTTTCGATCTAGCTATACCCCGCTTGTTCTACACCGAGAGGATGTGAGGTATATGCCATATTCAATATTTTTTCAAAAAGAAAATACGGATTGCTCAAAATTAGCGGTGATGTAAGGCGGTGAAGGGTCACCGTCCCCACTAACGGCCACAACAGCGGTGAACCAGTACTTATGTTTATGCTTCAGGTTTATAGAGGCACGCTCGCCATCATCTGAATTAGCAACAAGTGCATTGGCAGTACCGTCATAAACCTTGAATCTTGCTACACCTATAACAGGAGGCGCGTTTATATTTAGTGTTGCGTCATCCCCGTCTACAGTGAAAGAAAGTCTGATATAGGCCTTGGCTTCACTGTAACCTCCAGAAGCTGGCAGGTCAGTATTTCCCATATTCAGATAATCAATGACAGGTTCCAGGTAAAGGGATGCACTGGTATCTGAAACATTGTATGAATGATTTATGGCCGCATATTGACTATCCACTCTCGGGTCAATATCGTCACATACTTTTACTTTTCCATGTGTTTGAATAAGCACATTGCTATCGGGTATGTTGCCGCAAGCATTAAACGCCGCCCCTTTGTAATAATCTTTCCACATAGGTCGTCCGTAATAACTATTGAACAAAGCGCGCGTGCTTGCTATTAAAGCATTATACTGAAGACGTATTTTAGCCATGATAAAGACTCCTTTCTCTGGAAACGCAGAGGCGTTTCTAATTTTATAGGCAACATTATAAAGATCTGATACACAAGTGTGATTTCATTGAAATATTCACATTAGCTTATGTACAATCCGTGTAAATCTGGTTTTTAGTTTTTATAACTAAAGTAAAGCAGAAAAAAACTGTATTTGAAGTGATATAAATCAATTCAAATACAGTTTATGTGTGTAATAAATAAATTAGTAAAACTTTGTGGAAACAATATCTCAATATTTAACAGAGATATAATTCAGACAAACAAGTGTTTCCTCTGACCCCTGTTTTTATAGCATTTGACCAAATGTAAATAAATCACATAAAACCCCGCCATTTTTACACAGACAAATTTACATAATCTTTGTATCTTGCTTACAACGAAAAGGATAACGTTTAACTTATTCACGTGACCACACCAGGATGACAATGATCACGACTGATATAGTACATTATAGACAGGTGATGAAAATGATTAAAAATATGAAAGGAGTAGTTGAACCATTCACGCTGGGTTTAGTGATCGCACTTTTTGGTTCAGTCGCAGCTATGGTCATGGACGATGAGAAATCATCAACTACGATACAAAGTGTTGAATCAAGTCAACCAATAGTCACATCAGCGGTGATAACAAATAATGATGATGACGAATAGTCATGTGATCTCATGAAAGTAAATATGCCGAATCAAAAATCCACCTCGATAGGTGGATTTTTGTCATTGGCCATATTAGAAAACCGGGTCAGGGAGTAATTTTCTCTAATATTCTATATATTAGCAACAATTGCTCTCTGCCCTCACTTTTTTTATCAGTGTTACTTCCACTCTCTAAATACGCCTGTATCATCCAATCCAAACAAGTCATAAGGAATTTCGCTAAAGCTTTCATTAAATATATTTACCATTACAACAATAAACACAATAAAGCCAAGCACAATTAATATCTGCGGCCAGGATGTTTTTTGTATCTCTTGTTTGCCATTAACATCGCAAACTTCCCCCGGGCAGTATTGCACCTTGTCTTTGAAAAACATGGGGTAGAACAGACAGCCCAAGCAAATACCAAAGGCGGCTTCAAAAAACAGGAAGATCAGGCAAGTAAAACAAATAATCCCAGAGATCGGGCTAACTGAATTCATCACAACGGTAAAGGTAAAAAAAAGTGCACCTAATACGACACCGATATACCAAGCAAATTTTTTCTGCGCAGCACCGACATATTCAGGATTCTGATTTCTTACAATCAGACGACCAAAAATTAGCGTGGGCGCATAGCGTGGGTTGATAAACACGCGAATGATAATATCGGTCAGGAATATAATGACCGCAAACTTCAGCATGACAAAGTTAGCAACCAGTGCTGCATTCATCACCGAAAAAAACATCATTAAAAACAATAGCCCGGCAGCTGCGCGTATTTCGCGCTCGTTTAAAACCGGTATGTCATAACCTTCAACAACTTCACCAAACTGTATGATCTTGCTCATTCCCTTTCTCCATTTTAGTTGTGTAGTGTAGAGTGCTGCATTCGCCGGCGATTACCGACAATTGATTGTATAGGATTTGTTCTTATTAGCAACAGTGGGTGCTTATTGACTGGTTGAATAATATAATTGGAGTCAGAACACAGTTGTTTCTAATAATAGAGAAAACTGTGCTCTGACCCCACTTTTTTACGACTGATTCCAGTCTTTAAACAATAACAACGTTAAATTTCATCACACTGTATACATTTATATGCGAATGCATTTATGATCGTTTTTTAGTACTGCGTACGATGAGTGTCTTGTTTATTTTCAGTAGGGAGCGAATTTGATGGTCTTGTTAAATACCTACTGACCCATGATTTTTAAAGCAATATATGGCGCGACTATAAAAACTAATGTCACTATTTTATAAGTACTCAGAAAATCAAAATACTTAGAGCTTAATTCTTTTTTATCTATATCAAGCATCTTACTGTGAATTGAAGATATTGTTTCTCTCATAAACATTAGAGTTATGGTCGCTAGAAGAAGATAGGCAATATTTATTACTGATGCCCACCCTAATAACTCAGTTAATTGTGAAATTGTAATCATAAGTTCTCTCTATTTTTATCAAATGGATTCTGATGTGAGTTTAACGTTTTGCTAACCGGATGCCGCGAGATAGTGCGACAGTCCGTGCTCAGCTAATTTATTAGCTTATTATTAACAAGAACCTTAGACACTTCTATGATGACTTTATGGTTCATTAGCTCCATCACTACTTGTCGTGATAGATTGCACATCCACCACATTTTTTCGGGGGAGGTGAAATATTCCCTTTCTGAGTAAACACCATGTAAGTAAGCTTACCCTGGCTACTACGTATGATCATATGTCTCGCCCCTCCGGCGCACACGCTAGCACCCTTAAAGCGAGATACTTCAGCTTTGGTAGCACAACGCCATCCCTTTCTACTCCCTTCTTTCCTGATTGGCATTAGCCAAATTTTTTCAACTGTTGCCCCCGTGTCATTTGCCCAGGCTTGAATTGCAAAATAAGTCTTTCCTCCAAGAAACCCATCTACTGAACCGGGACTATAGCCTAAAGAAGTCAATAACGATTGGACTTCTTTAACCGATGACTTAGTAATTACATTTTCGCCAACTATTTCCTGCATTCTTTGCTGAGTTGGTGTTTGTTCACTTTTGGCAGCTATAGCTGGGAGCATTAAAGTTAGCATAGCCATGATAGTAAGACATTTACATAAAGACAAGATATTCATTTTCACTATCCTCTTAGTATAACAAAATGGAGCAACACTCATTTAAGACGTAGCTAATAATATGTTATAAACCAGTTTATGTATTTATAATATTGTTTTCTTATCCAGAACAAAATACGGGTCAGAGAGAAATTTCAATTGCATATTAACAAGCATCTAATTAGAAACAATTGCCCTCTGCCTCCTATTTAATACATGATTCTATTTGAGGCCTACGCCTGCCTCAGCCGCGCGCCCAAGGTGCATCGGCTGAGGGCAAATGTTAGGCATCAACCTTACTCGATACAGCATTTCCAACCGGATTGATGTGGGCGTGGGGATAGTGCGGTTCACGCTGTTGAAACGACAGAATAGAGGGATCCTGAATCACCCCACCATCAATATTGACAGCCCGTCGAATGGTCTCATTTTGTTGCCAACTATCACGACCTGCCACCACAGTGGGTAAATGGACAATGAGAGCGGCAGAAATTGAGCGCGAGGCACTTTCCCAGAGATAGCTTGGAGTATGATCCACGGCGTAGTAATCTATCGTTTCATATTTAAACATTGGATTCTTGAATGTGGTTGGTTTGGCAAAAAAGAATCCCATACCCTCGTCGCAACTTACATCAATAATCAGGCCGCCTGGCTTGAGACATGAGCTTTCTGCTTCAATCACAAAGTTGGTGGGATTTTCCGTTTCTTGAAAGGTTCCATTTATGATAATGTCTGCTTCACTAATCAAATCAGTCAACGGTCGCTCAGTTCCATCGTGTTCCACGACCAACATGCGTGCTTCGCCTTCATCGCCTGCCCGAATACTGACATAGTGACAATCAAGTACCTCTTCACGTACCTCGTGGTCGGGACGCTGAATGCAGATTGTGATATCTCTAAACCCATGTGCTTTGAGGGCGTATATCGCCCCACGGCTGACCGCACCAAAACTGAAAATGATCGTTTTGCGTTGGTTGCCGTAGTGCCCATCGATACCTTTGAGTTGTAAGGCATGTAATACTGCGCAATAGCCAGCCATTTCGTTGTTCTTATAGAACGTGTGGCGGCCAATCTGACCGTTAGGAGCCCAAACAAACATTTCCTCAAAGGCAATGAGCGTCAGCTTACGATCGAGTGCAGCCTGGGTGATATCCCGTTGCTGTACACAATGCACATAACCCCAAAGTATTCCTCCTTCGCGCAGCTCTTCTAAATCAGCTAATACTGGCTTGCTAATGATAACCTTGCCAATATCGGCCAATATTTCGTGGCGTGTGGCAATACCACCCGTCTGAGCAGCAATTTCCGAGTCTGCGATGCCGAATGGTGCCCCATAGCCCTCCTCAAATATCAGCTGGCGACGAACTTGTTCAGGAAGTCGTGATAAATGTTCTGGATGGATTGGTACACGTCGCTCATCCTCTTTTTTTGAAGTCCCAATGACTCCCAATGTTAGTTTACTCATAATACTTCCTTTTACCTGAGACAATTAAAGCTCGTGACTTCATGAATGATCAACAGTCATAATGGGCTTTTTTTATCCTTATACAATCTTTTACAAGGGAAAGCGGGTCAGAGAGGAATTTTCTCAACAATTTGCAACAAGTGCTCTCTAACCCCTATTTTACCTGGATGCTCAACCATAGTGGTTCGCACAGGATTAAGTTCAATATAACGCATACAGGTTAATAGATATTGATCACTGTCAATGAGACTGGATTTATAGCGCCTTTTCCATGGTATACCTGAACGATGGTAGCTTTGATTAATATAGTAACAACGGGAAAACCGGGGGGAAGAGGAACAGTTGCTAATATTAGAGTATTGGAGATAATTCCTCTCTGACCCCTGCTTTACTCTTAAAGTAATCATTTTGGTATTAAAAAGGGGCTTCTAAGCAAGAATACTGGCTTTTTTTATGCCTTTTCACAAGAAGTTTCAAGTAGTTAATAGTTGAATTCAAACCCCATTACTTATTTTTTCGGGTGTAAAAAAAAGAACCCACCTAAGTGGTGAGCTCTTTGTTGAGGATGAGCATATTATTATCTGCGGCGGCGAGTGGCGCCAAGTCCTATGACGCCTAATCCGAGCAGTAACAGCGTACTAGGTTCCGGGACATCGTACCGAAGGTTATCCAGGTTGACGTTATCTCCGCTAATGCCTGAGGCAAGAAAATAACTGATATCAGAGGACAGGCGTGAAATGTTAGCTGAGAATACGGTACCCGTTGCCCCTAGAGGACCAGTAAGTACCTCTGCCAACAAGACGTTGCTTGCATTATAAGCCCTGAGAAATCCTGCGTCAGAGCTATCATTGGCGATTATATCGATGGATACGAAGTTAGTTAAACTGCCGAAATCTCCGCGCAGTGTTTCGGCGTTTGCATCACTGCTACCCCAACCGAAACTATCTGTGGTATGACCAAACGCCAGCGTTCCAGTAGACGTCGCAGTGGGCACAAACGGTATTTGTGCAACCACACTGTCGGCACGTTGTGCAACACTCAGGTTCACACCTGCGCAGGCATTAGTCAGTGTCGCGCCATTAGCGAAACTATCGGGTTCGCAGGAAATGATAGTTGCTGTCGCATTGGTGAAAGAAAAGAAAAATAATAGTGCTGTACTGCTTGCTCTTAGTAATTTCATTATTACTTCCTCCAGTAGGGTCTAATAGATAGAACTTCGACAACTGCCTAGATTCTATATATAACTAAGGCAATCTTTGTACCACATCTTCTAATTATTAATAAAACAATTACTTGCAAATATCATTGATTGAGCGCCTACCATAAATGTAAACAATCCCGACAGATTTAACTGGGATTAATGGCCAGTATATCGATTAAGACCTCAAAAATAGTGCATACGTTAAATAAGTATAAGCTCTTGTCAAAATAAGATTTATGCAAGCTAGTCTGATTACGTACAGGCTAAGATAGGTGTCTTGTTTATACTGTATATTTTAATAAAACAATTACTTGCAAATATCATTGATTGAGCACCTACCATGAATGTAAACAATCCCGACAGATTTAACTGGGATTAATGGACAGCATATCCATTAAGACCTCTAGAAAGGTGCATACGTTAAGTAAGTGTAAACTCTTGTCAAAATAAGATTTATGCAAGCTAGTCTGATTACGTACAGGCTAAGATGGGTGTCTTGTTTATTTATTTCCCTCTGCCCCTATTTTTTACTACGAAGCTCCACCATGGCTGATGAAATGACGTGAATCGCAGAATGCATTAAGAGCCATACGAGACCTAACGCAACTAAGATATCTGGCCACCCTGAACCAGTTAACCAAACTGCTCCAGCCGCCACAAAAACCGAAAGATTAGATGCAATGTCATTTCGTGAACACTCCCACACTGAGCTCATATTCACATCTTCATGGCGATGCCGCCAAAGCAGGTAAAGACAAAGGGAGTTTGCCGCGAGGCCGAGAAGACTGAACGCGCCCATAATTTCGAAGACGGGAATGCTCGGGACAAAAAGCTTGTAAACAATTTGGGCAGCCACGACGCATGCTGCCAAGAAAATAAGCCCGCCCTTAAACAGTGCGACCTTGGCCTTAGCGGTAGCGTCCCTCGAAACGGCGTACAAGCTAAGACCATATGTCAAAGCATCGCCAAAGTTATCAAGACTGTCGGCTAGCAATGCGGTTGAATTGCCATAAAGAGCGGCCACGATGATAATCAGGAACATAACAGTGTTGATGCCTAAGACAATATACAGTGTTCCTCTCTGCCTTTGACGAAGGGCATTTATTGAACTTTTGTTATCACAACAACCACTCATTCGCAAAACCTCATTTTATAACATAACGACTAAATAAGGAGCGCCGCTTTGCGGCGTCCAAATGAGCGAAAGCTAACGGTCTTGATTTGCTTGTTTGGCAACACATTCATTCTTTGCTCTGGATATTTATATTCTATATGAATAGAAGTATCCCGATGAAAACTTGATTCAATTGGACACAAACCTGCTGCTCTTTCAAGTTTTTTCCGTTCTTTTTCAGAGTGAGATTGCGCCATATTAAAAACTAGATTCATTGACTCAATTCGTTTTTCTGGCTGTTCTACCTCAATATCAATACATGTACCGTCAATATCAATTACATCTTTTATAGCCAGAGTCCCCATTGAAATAAGCATACAAACCGCCAAACCTGATCCACTCATATTCGCTGGTGAAAGTTCATCCCCTTTTCCAGTATAAGGGCAATCCATTGCAGCTGTTTTACCTTGGGGCTATTTCAATGCCATGCAGTGTTGGAAGCCAGCGTATGTTACTTGTAAATTCGCCATGGTTACTCCCTATCTGTTTATTGTTTGCCTAACGTCCGGTTGACGTAATTGTTATGAATTTTTACTATTTTCTAGGTATCTTCATTCCAATATGTTGCTTCTATTTTATTACCGTCGATATCTCTAATAAAGCAACCGTAGTATGCGTCACCATAATCTGGCCTTGGACCAGGGGCTCCATCATCTTTTCCGCCTTCATTTAGTGCAGCTTCATGAAAGGCATGTACTGCTTCTTTTGTATTTGCAATAAAACCGACATGCGACCCATTTCCTATTGTTGCAGGTTCTCCATTGATTGGCGTTTGAACCCAAAACTCCGGAAGATCCTTTCCATATGCGACGGCACCCGGATATTTCATCAGCTGCTTGCAATCAAGAGTAGATAATACTTTGTCATAAAAGGCGACGGCACAATCAAAATTATTTGTACCAATTGAAATATGTGAAATGATGCTCGGGTTATCTGTGTTCATGGCTATTATGCTCCTATGTAACTTTAAAATATATTGTTTTTAGACAACTTTGCTTTCCTATCGCACTTGTTAAGTACTTTTTTACTAAACATTATAAATTACACCAATTACTATTGATAAAACAGCTAGTACCATAGGTAAATATATTTCCGAGACCTGTAGCATCGACATTGCTTTTGGACAAATTGTTTTTGTGTTGCGAAACATAATAAATGAACTCAAAATCACCAATAAGCTTATAACCAGTTGAAAATATATTATTGTTATCCATTTTCCTCCTATTAACAGATGAAACGTATCATATGATAAACGAAAAAATATTATTCCTGGCAGTAATACACCTAATATTAATTATTGGATTTATAATCTTCTCAGTTAAAGTGTTTTTCATACTTTTACTATTTGCGCCTAACAGAACGATCACATCTGGTCGCATTCCGACGAAAGCGATTGCAAGGTGTAACGCCTTGTTGGACTGCTTCACCGGAAGCCAAGTTTGGTTACCTGAGTCACAACGTACTCGACGACTCGCCGATAACTCTCCTCTATATCGTAGTCGGCGATCATATTCAGGACACTCTCGTCATCGGGGTTGTATTCCGTGTTGCCTCGCTCATAATGGGGTCGCATGAACTCACGGAGATTGCGACTAGCCATAATGTCGGAAAAGACGTCCTCAAACGAGGTTCCACTCTCCAATATCTCCGTAACAAAGGCACACTTCGGCATATCATCGATTAGCTCCTTTTTCTTCTTCGTTGGCAGGAGTTTCAGCACAGTTTTAATGCCTGGAGTAATGACACGGGTAATGCGCCTAGCAAGCTCTTCGACTCCTATTCGGCTTTCCAACGCCACAATGCCGATAAGCCCCGGAGCCTCCTTCTCGACCTCGTCGGGAGTAACGCCATGCCAGATTGGCAGAAGAACCTTTGAGCCATCACCTTGGTTTTTTTTGAGTATTTCATCCAACTCATACCGCGGCCATGGTTTGGCCAGGAACTCGGGGCTTACCACGACAATTCCGTATCGGGAACGGGACAATCCAGCATCGAGACCCAACTTCAGGCTATCGCCAACCGCGAGCAACTCTTCGTCGAACCATAGATTCATCCCAAGACGCTTAAGCTCGGTGGCAAGCGGTCGGACAAGTGACTCCTTATCCTCACTCGCGTGACTTATAAAGGCATCGTAGCTTTGCTCGGAACGCGACATTATCGGAGTATCCCCTGGCTTTTGGAAGTAGCCTAACGCTTAGTTAACCTGCGTAGCAAACGGACGCGGGTTTGTGGAGTCAGGTTGAACTTTTTTGTTAGGCATTTGTTGGTTCACCCACAAAAAGTAATGTTGCTGTTTTTGGAATGATTACATGAAACTCTGTCATTCCATAATCCTGAGTGAATAAAGCTTTGTGTTTATATCTATTAATTTTATCTTTTAAATTTGCCCATAATTTTTCGATTTCTGATACTTGAATATAAACACTTTGTTCATTTGGATCACTTAATGCTTTTAAAATTCCTAAAGTATACTCATTATTATTTAAAGTGATAAAACTGCCGGAATCAGTAACAACTTTGAAACCAAAAAGATTAATAAAAAACTCCTTAGTTACCTCCATATCTGTAGATGGTATGTGAGGAATAATTTTTACAATATTAATCATAACTAAATCCTTATACACGAACGGCGTAGCTTTTGGCTGACCAAGTGTATTTGCTTTGTTAGCACTTTGCCTCATAAACTAAAAGACTCTAAAGAATGAACAATATCTGATTCATCTGGGGTATGCTTAATAATATCCTTAATAGTATATCCTTTTATATCCATCAAATACGCCATATATAAATGATACCTCACATATAAACCAGACTGAACAGTAAGCCTTTTTTCATTCCTCTTAAACTGCATTAAATTCTTTTTAAAATCAAAAGAATTTTTGGCAATGTAGTCTGGATACCCATCTTGAAACCATTTTGGGTAGTTAATAAAATTTGAAATATAGCCAACCTCATCGTATAGCAACGCATGTACAACTTCGTGGGTAATGAAATATACTAAATCGCGTTGCTCTGCATCAAGCAGATAACTACCTGGTGGAATTATTTTATTTTCAGATATGACGCTTGGACGTATAAACGCATTACCATGAAAACCAGCATTAAACCCACCTAGCCTTGTGGTCAAGTTAGCAGGATATGAAAGCAACATCCACCGCCAACTATCATGTGAAATATATACCGCATATGTTTTGTTTTTATTAAAAATTCTGGATTTTTTCAAGCGCAAAAGCACTTCATCTGAAATTTCTTTAATATTTGAAGGAATTGGTTTGTCGCTATATAGGGTTAAGTTGGCATTTTGATATTTGTAAGAAAACAAAAATGAAGGAAACTCTATGAGTGACCAATAACCCAAAAAAGTTAAGAATAAAATTAGAAGTAATAGCTTTATTTTTTTAAACATTGATTGCCGTACTATGCCTTGATTGTGCTGACGCCTTGGTAACCGGCAAGTAACCGAGTAGTAGACATAATTATTGTAGTGATTAGTAGCATGCTATAAAAGAGCCTATTCAAGTCATCGGTTATTTGTCAGGTTGACCTACTTATTAGGCTTTAGTTTACGCTTAATTGATAAGTTATAAATTTATTTCCATAAAGCTCTGTTGTAAATACATTTTTAGCTATTTTTCTTAAAAATTTGTATTCGGGACGTGAATGTAGAAAATGTATAAAGATCTCATTATGTCCTAGTTCCTTAGCCCATATCATTATATCTTTAAATATTATTTTTCCAAGGCCCCATACTTTATCGTCTATGACGATAGCTATTTCATAATTATCTTTTTCAAGTTGTATTCCGCACCAACCAACCAAAACAGTTTTTATATAAACGGCTCTGACTCTGCATCCATTTACCTCATTAACTTTAATTTTTTCTTCTATCCATAATTTTGCCGATACCGTATCAAAAACTTCGTGCTCAATTAAGTGCTGTCTAATTTTTGGTTTATTTAGTAAAGCTACCAATTCTTCGATTTTTATTTCATCAAATTTTCGGTATTCAGGCTGATCCATTTCCATATATTTTAAGCCTAACAGTATGTTATACGAACTATAAACATTCGAAAAAGTTTATAACTTCTGTAAATATGTTTATATTTATATAAACCAGTATATGTATTTATAAACTGGTTTCATATTCTGAACAAAATACGGGTCAGCGAGCAATTGTTTCTATTGCATACTAGCAAGCATCTATAATTAGAAACAATTTCTCTCTGACCTCAATTTTTTATATATTCGCTCCGACTAATATTAGAAGAAACTGTGCTCTACCCCACTTTTTCACTAAATTTCATAACAATGTATTCATTTGTTATGTTTGAATACATTTATGATCGTTTTTTTAGTACGGCCTAAGATGAGCGTCTTGTTTATTCATTTCGTTGCTCGTCGATCGTGATTCCATGATGCTCCCACCATGCCGCCAAGGGTATTGCGGGCTCCCACTCTTTTGTAAATACCAACGTGTCAGTTGGCCAATCTTCAGGTAGTGATTTAGGTAAAAGTTTGTTTGACCATTCACGAAAGCTCGGAAAGTCGCGCCGACTCGGGATATATATCATAACCTTTTCAGGACTTATGTGATTTATGATTTCTCTCAGCTCCCATTTTAATCCTGCTGTCTTTCCTGCTCTAATCAAAATAAGCTGACACTGGTTCATATACGTTTTTATAGATTCTTGCCACTGATCATCCGAAATGTAGACCCGGGCTGCACCTAACTGTGGCAATTTTTCACCTGGTCGGCCAACAGCGATAACGGGCCCAATCCTTGTCATTAGCTCTGTAAGTTCTTCCTCCCTTGAAGAAGGGACACCATCTTTTGATCTAAAAATCAGATTTAGCCACCGCCTGCGTTCATCACTTAAATCTGCTTGAAATGATCTTAGATATAAAACGGGAGGTCGAAGGTCATTCTTTAGTACTTGTTCGGTTGTTAGCTGCTTAAGTCTTTTACTTCTTACAAACATCCATTGTCCCATTATCCACAATACAAATGCAGATGAGATCGTGATATCCCTAAGTTCATCGCCCCGTATTCCGTAAAGGTAACAGCTTGCTAATACTACAATCGGAAGGAAGTATAGCAATAAACCGCAAAACACCCATAACGCGGCTCTAGTCTCACGATCAGTTCTCATGCGATATTAAAATGTCCTATTTTAAGCTAACGTTAACCATCAGCCGCGCCACCTTTTGGTGTCGGCTGGATGGGCTTTTTAGGCAATTCCTTCTTATTGGCCAATTTTTTCATTAGATAGCTCTCAATTTTGCTTTGGTCATTATCCATTTTTGCGAGTTGATATCTTACCTTCTTATTATCTAGCGCCTTGATGCTGAAGTTTACCATTGCCTCCTGAATGTATTCATCGTGAAACCACCTATCAAGTGCAGCCATAACTTTTAAGAATATTTTTTCATCTTCTTTTATGAAAATTTGTTTAAAATTAAGCAATGCGATGAATCCTTGGAACAAATATAGGAAAACAGCGAGAACTGTTTCCGCAGTTGTCTGAAAACTTCCTTCCGTGTAGAGGTACGTGGTAGCAGAAATAATCGCAGTGATACTCATGCCGAGACGGATATAGACTCCCTTTTTTAATGACGGAAGCAATAAAATTCCGTAATCGATCAGGCTAACCAGTTCCTCATCTTCGGTCGTAATATCTCTTTTGATGAGATCCTTTCGGGTAAGAACTTGATCCCTAAGAAACGAATAATAGTTTTCTTTTTTTAACTGATATGAAAACCCCATCAATGAGGTGATGGTGCCAATTCCACCAATGATAATGGATATTACATCAATCATATCTTCACCTGTCTATTCATTGAGTTGCCCAACGTTCACTTAACCAGCAGAGGTGTGATAGCACCGAAGTCTGGTTGAAGTGTTTGTTAGATGATTTCATTATCACATTCTCGCAATATTCTAATTACATTGCATATTTGCTTGTGTCTTTAAACCTACAAATGAAAGACTTTGCCCAGAATAATTATCTTTAGACTGATAGGATACAATTTTACCATCCCATTCGGGATTATTGTTAATTGCCTGCTTGTATTTTGACTTAAAATCTAAAAACTCTTTTGGATATAAGCAAAAGCATTTTTCCGGTAAAACTAATTTATTCTCTATGCATTTCGTTACCTTATTACTCATAATGTTAATCGCATCACTTACAGCCCTCGCATCTGATATTTGTTGTGAGTTCATGAGGTTAATGCTATTGCCTTCACTTGCATAAATGTTGAATCCAGGTAGCAGCAATAAATTAAATGTAAGGTACATGCAAATTATTCTAATCAATATTTTTCCCTCGAACATGTTATTTATTCTATTTTCATCTAACAGTATGTTATACGAACTATAAACTTTCTAAAAAGCTTATAGTTTTGTAAATATGTTTATATTTATATACACCAGTTTATGTATTTATAATACTATTTTCTTATTCAGAACAAAATACGCATCAGAGAGCAATTATTTCCAATATAGATGCTTGCTATTATGCAATAAAAACTATTGCTCGCTGACACCCACTCTTTTCGACACCTTTACTTGTACGACTTTATACGTGTATAGGTAAACCAGTTGACCATCCATTTGCCATACCATTAATGACTCCGACATAATCAGTATTCAAGCTATTCATGTTTCTTTCTAAAGCTGCGTTATTATCGATACCAAAAAGAGATGATGCAAACTGACGCGCACCCATTGTAATGCTAGTTGTTTTAGTAAAGCGTATTTTTGTGAATTCTTGAAATAGTGATTCTAAGTTTCCATCATTATTTTCGAGTAACTCCGCTAAATGCCATGCATCTTCTATTGCCTGACAAGCTCCCTGTCCCGAAGTAGGAATAAAAGTGGGGTCAGAGCACAGTTGTTGCTAATATTAGAGAAATCTGTACTCTGACCCCACTTCTACTGACCTCACTTTTATTCGAATGCATTTATGACCGTTTTTTTAGTACGGCTAAGATGGGTGTCTTGATTATTTGTTGATTATTTGATTATTTGATTATTTTTTTACGCAAACCCCACTATTTTTAAATATCCGCTTCTACACTAAATCTTAATTCAAATTCTAGATCAAGCTTCTTGAATGTTCCTACATAGAATTCATACGAACCTGGTTTTAGTGATAACCTTAGAGCAGCAGATGATTCATTATGTGATTTTTCATTAACTACTCCTGCTATTGGTGAATCATCATTACAGAAGGCCGTATTCTTTCCACGTGCAAGTAAAATGGAATCATCTTTCGAATAGACTCTCACCGTAACTAGCGCTGGCTTAACAAATGAGACAGTCACAGTCGGGACGTTATCTACATCCCCCTCACAATCCGTTATAACTGCTTCTGCAGAGTTCTTAGCTTGCATTGTTCCTGATATTGCGAAATTAAAAGGGAGTATTGGTACATCCACCTTACTTCTAACAGGATAAACGTTCTTATCATCAATTTCTGATATTACAGGTACGCCACAAAATTTATTTCGTGTAAGCATTCCATCTGTAAGAAAACAATTATACGCTTCCCGACAGTCGCTGGCTTTGAAAAGTAATGTTCCATTAGTAACACGCTGTATAAGATTTAAACAGCTTTTGATTTCGCGAACCCTGCGTGGATCTTTTACTAGCATCAGTGACTGTTCAATCTCTTGGTGTTTGATACCATCACCAGAAGGGACGACTGGCGCTAGACTCTGCAGGGCCAGCGCCTTTAGACCTGCATCAACATTACCGGATTCATCATAAATACGCCGAAACATTTTATATGCTTCTACAGCTTTGCCTTTAGCATCTAAGCGAAGAGCCAAACTATTACGAATATTCTGCAATCCATTACCATCTCGCCTTTTAGCATAACAAGATTCTGCCTCACTTAATTTAGACTCTAGTGTCGCACAAAGGCCTTGTGAGTTACTACCACAGTGTTGAAGGAGAATATTGGCGCCTGTGTCCTTGACAGCACAAGCCACCCACGGTAACCACTTACCTACTTCTTGTTTGATCAATTCAGCATCTTTAAAGACATCCAGAACCTGCTCTATTGTATAGTCAGGGGACCCTTCCCGATTGAGAGAGGGATATTTATTGGTAAACGCCCAGTAATCAACCCATGAGGCATAGGCATACTTTGCTTCGGCACGCCACACTACATCAATATCGCGAGTTAGTGGTGCGACAAAAGTTTCAAAATGTTTAATAGCCTCTCCAGCGTTCCGCTCCAATGCCAAAACCTGAAATCTCCCAATCTCAACTAGCAAATGAATCCTACTGTCAAGCTTATTGTTAATAGAATAGTTTAACTTTCTAACTGCTTTCCGTGCTGAGGCCAAAGTTAAATCTCGAGACAAGGAATCTCTAGCACTATAAATAGGAGCGACATATTCGCGTAAAACTTTGACATCGGCTGCATATTTAGCGCCACTCCACCTTTCTTCCTGAATTCCTTCAACCTCAGATGAGTTTCGTTTACCATCAAGGAAGCTATGAAGAACACTTTCAAAAGCAGGATCTTCACTCCCACTAAAAGAAAAAGTAATTAAAAAGAGGAGCAAAGTAAAGAGTGTACAGAAAAACATGCCTACTGCACCACGGAAACTCAAAGGAAAGATTCGATAAATTAATTGCGGTTTACCACGATCAAAACGACTACTCCAGTAGATAGCAACAATGAGAATAATGAAGGCAACCGACCCTCCCCCGGGAGTTAAAGCCCAAGAAGTGTACGTTAGAATAGGAGCATTAAAGATATAGCCCCAAGCAATGGGTGCACCGAAAAACCATGAATATTCTAAACTCGCTAAAAGAACCAGAGGAATTAAGATTCGAAGCCAACGATGAATGCGTAAATCACCGTCCCTCTTACGCCAATCATATTCCTCAAGTGTATTTTTTACCTTGTCGTCAAAATCCTGTGTATGCTCATCAAAAAAACCACATACATTTTCTTGCAGATCATTATGAAATTGTGAAAGTTCTTTATCTAAATTGCTACAATTTTCTATCGATCCGGAGAGAAATGGAAATACCGGAATACCTTTCGCACGAGCCCGCTCAACTTCAAGCCATGTAATACTTCGCTGACCATCGCCTCCCTGTTTTTTGGATGGAATCCATCCATATCTACAACTAGACAGGACAAGTAAAGCGTCGCATTTATCTACCTGAAGAAAGCATTCCTTCACGGAAGGTCTTCCAGTTGCAGACCAATCTTTATGATCGACCACTTCCCAACCTGAAGACCGGGCTATCGATTTCATTTTGCTCGCCGCAATAGAAAGATCTTCTGCTGTGTAAGATAGAAATAGTTTTTTACTTATCGCCAATTCACTAACCTAGAAACATTTTAATTAAACGATTAAACACATAACATTTAGCCGACCTTGTCAGGCAACCGGGCTAAGATGCGCGTCTTGTTTATTTTATTTTTGCACGGCCTTTACAAGAGCGGGTTATTTTTCAGAAATTGAAGCATATCAATCTCGCGATCAACACCAACAATCGGAATATTATTATAGACACCATCTGGCCAACGCGCGTGATTGACGATACTTAGACAAGTGTCTCCTAATGGTGACGTAGAGCAATCCCCAACAGGACACCCACCACTATAATCAGTGCAACTGGGGGCGCCAACATCTAATGAGACAGCAGAACCACTTTCTAATCCACCAAGCCGTATCCCGGTCACTTGCAGACCAGCCAGTGTTGCCTGTGTGATCCATTCATCAGTCGTATACCCAGGCTCCGTAGAAAAACACGCTGCCTGCACTGCATCACAAGCAACGGCAGCATCAGAGGAACGATAGACGATATGAATAGGTACAGTCGATGATGGAATAGACAGTTCGCACGACGAACTTCCATCATTGATAGTTTCATTAAACGGATCCCAACTGACATCACCGAAAGGGCTAGCGGTAGCAAAAACTGCAGCCGCCGCCACACGATTGCCTCCAGATGTCGGTGTTGTGTTACGTGCGATAGCATACAACTGGCTGAAAAAGGCGCCATTAGACCACCCAGTAATGTATATTCTGTTTGTATCAACAATTCCCTCATTAACAATGGCATCTATCAGAGCATCTACATTGGCGATATCAGGATTCGTTGATGGTGAGTCAAGATCTCGATAATAAAAATCATGATGTTGTCCATCACGCGGTGCTGCCGTTGGAAATCTCAAATTTCGCCCCTGTACCGCTGCAAGAATAAATCCCGGACGAGCTGGATCTCCTGTTATATCAAATGTGTCTGCCTTTTTTACAAGACCTGTTTCTGTTTCAGCTAAATCAGCAGAACCAGCACCACCAGGATGAAGCCAAATAACCAAGGGACGTTGTGACAAATTAGATGCACCCGATGGTCGATGAATGCACGCATGGCGCGTGAATCCTAGAACGTCCTGTGTAAAACGTTCATCCCATACTTGCAAGTTGCAGTTCGGCATAATTGTAGGTGTGTTAATCATTGGCGTACCCAGCTCAGATGCAACACGCGTGCAAATCGTTCCGGGAGAACAAGCAGGAAGTGGCGCACGAAGGCCGGTAGAGATATTACACAGAGCCACCGGCGGGCTACCATTGCCGCCTCCACAGCTAACCAACAAGAAAGATATATGAAAGACGATAAGTAAATTACGCAAGAAACCCTCCTGGTAAAAAATATAATGCTTAGTTAATGCGCGCGACGCTTTTTCGCGACCCTATTAAACGCATTGTTAGCGCATTATTGAAATAATTTATGATAATTTCCGAATCAATACTGTCATTTATATTGATAACCTTTATTTGTTCTGAAGCATGTAATGCTAAGATGGGTGTCTTGTTTATTCTTATTTACTAATATTAACCAACTGTCGTCCCGAAAGTATCACAATATTAACAGTCTAAAGCTGTGTAAACCGCGCCTCATTTGAATAATCAAGAAATTCATAGGCTGTCTCGTCGATTTTATGATGAGTGTCCAGGTTAAATATTATTGATCCGACCCCCATTATGTCAGATCCCCCCTCCTTCTAAATATCTGGATAAACCATCCATATCTGGAAATAGGGTTTTTTCATGTATCTGAAGTTTTTCAAGCTCATTTTTTATAATTGGCTTTCTTTCTGGAGGCACTTCAAACCATTCCAGAGTAGTCCAGGGTCTTTTATCATCTTCTATTTCTTCCAACCCTTTATCAATATGTAGATGACCACTGTAAGTAAATCGCGCATGTTGCGCTTCTATTCTCTTGTTGAATACCCATGGTACAATAATTCTTGGGTGCTCGATAATTCTCGGACGTTCGCTATGTTCGTTTTTATCACTTTTTCGTTTTCCGAATAAACCATATTGAATTTTAGGTTCTTCGCTAAGTAATATACCATTTTTTTCCCCGCTCTTATCCCGCAACCGAACTGTGTAGCCTGATCTTTCTGCCTTTTCTTGCAGCTTTAAATACCAGAATCTTCCTGGCTCAGAGTGCTTGGTGGTATCTCTTACCGAAAAATACAACCCAATCAAAGGGTGTAATGACCAATCTAAAAGCAAAGTAGGTAAACCATGATGCTGCGCTATACAAAGCCATTCATCTAACGTTGGTGATTCACCTGTTGTTGAATTAAAAGAATCAGCAATATTTTGACTTGAAGCATACCTTCGAAACCGACTTAAAAGTTCATGCTGTAACTCTATAATACAACCAGTAGTACAAGAATATAGCTTCATGTACTTTTCCAATTTTTCCTCATCACGTAAAAGACGAGGAGTTAATTTGCTACCTGTTACAGCTTCACCTCTATAGAAATATCTCGTACGATGATCACCTGAATTTTCGTTCGTAATTTTATCGAGCAACCATCTAACAGATTGTACTTTCCCTCGTTTACTCATATTATTTCCTTATTATTAATATAATTCACATTTATAAATGAGAACAGAGCGCCCCCATTTTTTCTTTGATCCCTATAATTTATTTGTCATTTATCTCTTAAAGCTTCCATTTTACTATCAAAATAGCCGTTCTAAGCATCAATACTGACAACTTTGTGGTCTTTAATGAAATAATTTCAGGTACTTAGCCTGGTCCGACCTCATTATTTCCAATAAGGGAGAAACCTACTAGTAATCTCATCGTTATTCTTGAATAGCATTTATATATTTTTTTATTTTCTCTTTATATAAATCTTTCTTAATTTCGTTATCAGTTAAGGCCATTGTGGCTATCGGTTTATTAACACAGAGTTGAGCCATATCGTTAAAGACCTTATCCGCACCAGAACCACCAAACGTACAGAAGAATGCGACCCTTTTAAATTTGTTTCTATATTTGGTTATATAAGTACGAACTGGCGACGGTATATTACTTGCCCACACGGGCGATCCTATTACGACTAATTTGTATTGTGAAGGATCTTTCTGCATGGATTTGATATCTGGCAGCTTTTTATACAAGGCTTCAAAGGCTGACCTCATATAGCCAAACAAACCTCCTCTACTCTTAATGTCTCCAATTGCTTCTACGTTACATTCCCATTCCGTTGCAAGCTCCTCCGCAACCTTCTTGGTGAATCCTGTGCGAGAATAGTAAATTAGTAGAATTTTGTCTGTTGTCTTGCTTTCCATAGCCTTATTGCTCCTCATCTATTAACGTTTTGCTGTAATGACACCCCTCATTAAATCATATATTAACAATGAAATGTGTCTATATTCCATGAGTCGTTCGTAAGCCTAACAGCATATTATATGACTATAACTTTCTAAAATATTTATAATTCTGTAAATATGTTTATATTTATATAAACCAGTATATGTATTTATAAACTGGTTTCTTATTCAGAACAAAAAACGGGTCAGCGAGCAATTGTTTCTATTGCATATTAGCAAGCATCTATATTAGAAACAATTGCTCTCTGACCTCACTTTTTGCGCCTTGACTTGGGGGATTTCATATTTTATTGAAGGTAACCCGAAGCAGAAAGAAAAAAATAATTTGACTGATCACATGAGTTAGTTTCGTAGGCAACTATCACATTGAAATAAATAATAGGAGACAGAAAAATTAATATTAATATTCGCTCCGACTAATATTAGAAACAACTGCTCTCTGCCCTCTATTTTTTTACTAGCACAACATTTTCTGGCATTACATATTTTTTGGTGTTTCTATACAAATTATCTTATATACTTGATCATAGATTCACAATAATCATATATCAAGGACTGACATATTTCATTTTATATCATTTCATGAACCAGAACATCCAATGAAATAAGGAGAACTATTGTGCCTTCAACACTAAAATATTATAGCCACTTACTTTTCATCAGTTTCTCCATACTGATGATATGTGAAACAGATGCTGCATCTCTGCAATCTAAGACACATGGCCCTGGCACGATAATATTAGACCGCGATACCGTATGGAACTACGAGAACCTACACTTAAAAAGTAAAACAAAGATTGTTACCAATGGGTATAGCCTAGCTGTTATAGTTACAGGTGATTTAGACATTCAAGGCGTGGCTACTATCCAATCATATCCTGACGATAAAATCGATGGTCAAAATTTTCGAGCACCCACAAAACCAAGTATAGCTGCTAGTGGTACTTCACATAACCCCGGACCTCGTTCTGGTGGTTGCGGTAAATCTTGTCAAGGTGCAAACGGAGGCAATGGACATCAAGGACAGTCAGGCACTGCTGGTACAAATGGAAAAAATGCTGGAAACATAATACTCAATATATTACAAACTGCTAATGGTAAGCTTGTCGTAATTAACCGAGGTATGAAAGGTGGAAGTGGTGGACCTGGTGCTGATGGTGGACATGGAGGTGCAGGCCAACAAGGTGGCCGAGGAAGAGATGGTACATTCGACTGTAGATCAGGACCTGGAAATGGAGGAAATGGAGGAAACGGTGGAAATGGCGGGAATGGTGGAAATGGTGGGACATCTGGTGATGGTGGTAAATTTACATTAATGGTTTCAGGCAACACAGACAAATTCAAACTAAAGGTCGATTTACGTGGCGGTATGACTACATTGAGTGGCGTTGGTGGTCAGCCTGGAAATGGTGGCTCTTTTGGATGGGGTGGTCGAGGATCAAGCAAATGTAGCGGTAGAGAAAGCGAGCGGAAAGGTCAAGCTGGTGTTGCAGGACGACAAGGTAGCTCAGGTCAGTCCGGTTCTGCTGGTAAAAAAGGTGTCTTCGATGTGAATGGTGTCCCTCAGTCAAATATTCAAACACTGTAAAACAGTAAGAGACACAACTAAAATATATTCATTTTTTAATAGCATTAGACCCTGTAAATAATTCTGTGTAACTGCCCGTTTTCACAATGCTAGTAACCTCTCGGTAACCGGCCTTGATATTCAATCATAAATCGATTCAGTGCAACATTCCAATGATGCAGCGGCATGGTCCACTTCTTTGAAGCCGACTGCATTGCAAGCCAGGTTACTTTCAACGCGGAGTTATCATGCGGGAAGATTTTCCGGTTCTTAATGGCTTTACGGATCACACTATTCAGGGATTCGATTGCATTGGTCGTATAGATCACTTTTCGGATTTCATCAGGATAATCAAAAAGAGTAATCAGGTTTGGCCAATGCTCATGCCATGACTTCGAGATAGCTGCGTATTTCTGATCCCAGATATCGCTAAAATCTACCAGTTCACGTTCTGCTTCTTCTACCGTTGGGGATGTGTATATTTTCTTAAGGTCTGTTGCCACAGCCTTGCGATCTTTCCATGAGACGAAGCGTAGCGAGTTACGGACCATGTGGACAATACAAAGCTGTACCTTGGTGTCAGGGTACGCTGTATTTATCGCTTCAGGAAAGCCTTTCAGTCCATCGACACAAGCAATGAATATATCTTTGATACCTCTGTTTTGTAGTTCCGTTAGAATAGACAACCAGAACTTCGAGCCTTCATTTTCAGAGATCCACATACCTAAAAGCTCTTTATGACCTTCCAGATTGATGCCCAGTGCAATATAAATTGCCTTGTTTATCACGCGCTTGTCCTGACGGATTTTAACGACCAGGCAATCCAGATAGACCACTGCGTAGACTTCATCCAGTGGGCGAGACTGCCATTCGTGTACCTTCTCCAGTACCGCATTGGTCACCTGCGAGATCAGGGTAGCAGACACATCAGCCCCGTACATTTCCTTGAAGGTTTCAACCATATCCCGCGTGGTCATACCTTTCGCATACAGGCTGTGTATCTGATCATCAAATTCGGTCAGTCGAGTTTGGCCCTTGCGTACGATCTGTGGTTCAAATGAGCCATTGCGATCGCGGGGCACAGCAATATCGACCTCACCATGATTACCTTTCAGGGTTTTGCCGCTGAATCCATTGCGGCTATTGCCTGTATGATGGCCTTCTGGTGCGTGTTTGGCGTAGCCTAGATGCTCTTCCATCTCAGCGCCAAGTGCCGCTTCAACCGTCATTTTCTTGAGTTGACGACTAAAATCACCCAGGTCTTTTTCAGTTTTGATGTTCTTGGCCAGCTGTGCTGCCAAGGCTCTCATCTCTTTCTCGTCCATAACTATACTCATTAATAATTCTCCTGTAGATTAGAGTATTCATTAATGAGCAGTTACACAATTTAATTTACAGGGTCGTATTTTAGCAAGTAAGCTTACATCCCCGGGCCGTGGTTGGTCCGGGGCCCCAACTAGCCGGGTATAAAATAATAAGTTATATTCTATTATAAAATTTATTATTCAGTCGTTTATTATCTCTGGGGC
>Ga0316205_10000538_pt1 | contig 68342 bp, 54 predicted proteins | sample 3monthpyrite_MG_FD_204941 | JGI IMG/M metagenome (GOLD analysis project Ga0316205, IMG submission 204941) | Microbial mat bacterial communities from mineral coupon in-situ incubated in ocean water Damariscotta River, Maine, United States -... | ecosystem: Environmental > Aquatic > Marine >...
CATACTTGACCCACTGTTTATTTTTGGCTTTGGTCCTATTCCTGCTATGGGATTGCAAGGTGCGGCAATAGCAACACTTATTTCATGGCTATTTGGTTTTGCTTTTGTACTCACCATTCTAACGAAAAAGAAAAACTTAATTCATAGTCGTCTTTTACCGATCAAGCAACTGCTTGTTTCGTGTCGAGGTATTCTAAAAATAGGGTTACCTGCGGCTGGGGCAAATATGCTAACACCGATAGCCGCAGCTATTATGACGGCTATTGTTGCAAGGTATGGCGAATCTGCTGTGGCAGGTTTTGGTGTTGGCTCTAGAATCGAGTCTATTGCCTCACTAGTAGTACTTGCCATGTCGATGACTTTACCGCCATTTATTAGCCAAAATTTTGGTGCTGGTTATATGCATCGAGTTAAGCAAGCTTATCAAGTATCAATTAAATTTGTTTTGATCTGGCAAGTACTTATTTATTTAGTACTAATGGTTTCGGCTCCTTGGATTGCTTCCGCTTTTGCTAAAGAGCAGAAAGTTGCCGATATTATTGTTTTATTTATTTGGATTTTGCCTTTAGGCTATGGTTTACAAGGGGTTGTTATTTTAACAAACTCTTCTTTGAATGCCTTACACAAACCTATGATGGCGTTGGCATTAAGTATTATAAGATTGTTTGTTTGTTATGTACCCTTAGCTTACATCGGTAGTCGTTTGTATGGTTTGCAAGGTTTTTTCATTGGCGCATTAATAGGTAATCTCATTATGGCGGCTATTTCTTATAAGCTTTTCTCAAAACAATTTAACAGTGATGACTTTATTAGCAAGGAAGTATTGTCTTGAAGGAGTTAAATTCAGAAGGTGCACAGCTAAGGTCATTAACTTTAGAATCAAACTATACACCAAGCGGCGATCAGCCAACAGCAATCAAGCAGTTGTTAGAAGGTATAGACTCAGGGTTAGCACATCAAACATTATTAGGTGTTACTGGCTCAGGTAAAACCTTTACTGTGGCTAATGTTATTGAGAAATTAAATCGTCCTACCATGATGTTAGCACCCAATAAAACCTTAGCTGCGCAGTTATATGGTGAAATGAAAGAGTTTTTCCCCAATAACTGTGTTGAGTATTTCGTTTCTTATTATGATTATTATCAGCCCGAAGCGTATGTACCTACTACTGACACTTTTATTGAGAAAGATGCTTCGGTAAATGAACATATTGAACAAATGCGTTTGTCAGCCACTAAAGCACTATTAGAGCGCCGTGATGTTATTATTATTGCTTCTGTCTCGGCTATTTATGGCTTGGGTGATCCTGATTCATATTTGAAAATGATGCTACATATTAGCGTTGGCGATATTATTAATCAGCGTGATATTTTACGCCGCTTAGCAGAGTTGCAATATACCCGTAATGATGTTGCTTTTGCACGTGCTACCTATAGAGTGCGCGGTGATGTTATTGATATATTTCCTGCTGAATCTGACAGGCTAGCTTTACGTGTAGAGTTATTCGATGAAGAAATAGAGCATATTAGTCAGTTTGATCCATTAACGGGGCAGGTTGAACGCACTTTGGCACGAGTGACGGTTTATCCTAAAACACACTATGCAACCCCCCGTGATAAAATTTTAGCAGCAGTAGATAAAATCAAAATTGAGTTAAAAGAAAGATCGCAATACCTCAAAGATAATAACAGGTTAGTTGAAGAGCAACGTATCAGTCAGCGAACTCAGTTCGATATTGAAATGATGACAGAGCTAGGATATTGCTCAGGTATTGAAAATTACTCTCGTTATTTATCAGGGCGAGAATCAGGAGAAGCGCCGCCAACTTTATTTGATTATCTACCCGATGATGGTCTACTTATTATTGATGAGTCACACGTTACTGTGCCGCAAATTGGTGCTATGTATAAAGGTGATAGATCGCGTAAAGAAAATTTAGTGCAGTATGGTTTTAGATTGCCATCGGCTCTTGATAACAGACCAATGAAGTTTGATGAATTTGAAGCGCTGTCACCGCAAACTATTTATGTTTCTGCAACGCCTAGTAACTACGAAATTGAAAAATCATCGGGAGATATTGCTGAGCAAGTTGTCAGACCAACAGGTTTATTAGATCCACAAATAGAAGTGCGCCCAGTTGAAACACAAGTTGATGATTTATTATCTGAAATTAATAAACGCTTACCGCTGAATGAGCGTGTTTTAGCGACAACGTTAACTAAACGTATGGCTGAAGACTTAACTGATTATTTAGATGAACATGGTATTAAAACCCGTTATTTACACTCAGACGTTGATACTGTTGAGCGTATGGAGATTATTCGTGATTTTCGCTTAGGAAAGTTTGATGTACTTGTTGGTATTAACTTATTGCGCGAAGGGCTAGATATGCCGGAAGTTTCGCTAGTTGCCATACTCGATGCTGACAAAGAAGGTTTTTTACGTTCAGAGCGTTCATTAATTCAAACCATTGGTAGGGCGGCACGAAATATTAATGGTCAGGCGATTCTCTATGGCAATAAAGTCACTAAATCAATGCGTAAAGCAATTGATGAAACACAGCGAAGAAGAGAAAAGCAACACCAATATAACCTTGATAATAATATTACGCCCAAAGGGGTGATACGAAAAATTACTGATGTGATGGAAGTTGGCGACTTCAGTAAATCAAGTGAGTTAGACAAGGTTGCCGAGCGGCATGCTAATTATCAAGCTCTCACTACAAAAGAGATTGATGATAAAATTGAGCAGCTTGAAAAAACTATGTACGTCCATGCACAAAATTTAGAATTTGAGCAAGCTGCGGCAATTCGTGATGATATTGCTAAATTAAGAATTCATCAATTAAGCACTTAGCCCGTGTTTAATAAATTAGTGCTACTTTAAATCTACTATAGAGTAATGGCCAATAATATTCGCAACGGCGTCACTATTGCAACTTCTTAAATGGCTAATTTCTTCAATTATCTTATCTTGTATATCAACAGGAAACAGCAATAATTGCTCAAGATAAATATGCGCCTGAGTTTCATTGTTGGCGTCAATCATTGTGTTTAAACGTTGTGCTTGGCATCTGAACATTGCACTCATAAAATATCCTTAATAAATGTATGGACACTTAATAAGTCTAGACCAAGCTGGGACAAGGGTTATATGCATTTTGTCTTAAAATAAAATCAAAGGAAGATAATATTCTATAGTTTTACTGCTTTTAAAATAAGTTATTAATATTCAGCGTATTACTCTTAATAAGCAAAGATGAATAGCCCTATAAATTCTACTTTCCACAATGAGGACACTTGCCACAATGGTGCCCTTGCTTAATTAATATAATACTTCGTTGTAGCTCTTCTGGCTCTATCTCTAGTTTTTCTGCAAGTGTTTTTAGCGATTGATATTCATTACTAGTGATGTAGCCATCAGTTAAAGCGCCCTTAATATGCACATCTAAATCTTGTTTTCGTTCTCTTAATTCTTCACTAAATCGAGCAGCTAGCATGGCGGCAGGTAATGCAACTAAAACAACCCCTATAAACATGATAAAAGTGGAGATAAATTTACCCATTGAAGTAACAGGGACAACATCCCCATAACCAACAGTTGTCATAGTAACAACCGCCCACCAAAATGAATGAATGATGCTGCCAAAAACTTCTGGTTGTGCTGCTCCTTCAATTGAATGCATTAAGCTTGCTGCAATAACGACTAAAAATACCATTACCATCATTGCAGCGGCAATACTTTTAGATTCTTTAATAAGAACAGAGACAAAAATATTAAAGCCTTTAAAATAATGGGTGAGCTTTAATAATCTTAATACTCTGATCAAACGCAATGTACGTAAATCAACAGCTAAAAACATCGCAATAATAAAAGGGACAACGGTAATTAGGTCAATTAATGCTATTGGCGTTAATACGTATTTTATTCTTGCTTTAAATACCGGCATGTCGCTATATTCAGTTGCTTCAATACAGCACCAAAGTCTTAGAATATATTCAAAGCAAAAAATTGATAATGAAATTATCTCAAAAAGTATAAAGGTATTTTTATAAGCAATGAAATAATCTGGCTCAGAGGAAAGAATAACAGCGGCAACATTAGCTATAATCAGCAAAATCAACGACCAAGTTACGATTTTTGCTGTAATACTTGCATTAGTTTCACTTTCTAAAACTTGATATGTTTTAAGGCGTAAACTATCGGTTATGCTTAATCCATTTTCTTTACTAGTCATAATATTACTTATTATTTTGATTATTATTCGTATGCGATAGGATCGGTGACATTATTTTCGCTAAAGGCTTCAAGACGCTCTTGACATGAGCCGCATTTACCACAGGCTTTTTCTCTGCCGTTATAACAGGTCCATGTATTACTATAATCTAAGCCCATACTAAGCCCGTCAGTTAGAATTGCGCTTTTGTTTACGGTTAAATAAGGGCTAAAAATCTCAACACTTTCATAATTAGCAATTTTACAAACATCATTCATTTTTTCCACAAACTCAGGGCGACAATCAGGATAAATTGCATGATCGCCACTATGAGCGCCATAATAAACTTGACCAGCACCAACTGAAACAGCATAACCTACCGCTAAAGATAACAAAATCATATTACGATTAGGCACCATGGTTGATTTCATATTATCGCTTTCATAATGACCTTCTGGTATTTCAATGTCATCAGTTAGTGAAGAGCCTGCCAATAATTGATTGATAGCTGAAATATCAATGACTTTATGCGGTATATTCAACCCATCACATACAGTGCTAGCACACTCCAACTCTTTAACGTGACGTTGACCATAATCAAAAGACAGTGCATAAACTTCTTTACCGTCTTTTAAAGCACGGTTAAGCACGGTAAATGAATCCATTCCGCCTGAATAGATAACCACAACTTTTTCAATCATTTTTAATGTCTCTTAGGGTATAATACAGTAATTAATACATATTTTACTTGAATAGCACCTTAGGCAACAGCAAAAATTAATATGAGTACTTATAAAATCAATGAACTATTTGAAACCATACAAGGCGAGGGTTCATTTACCGGGCAACCCTCAATATTCATAAGATTACAAGGTTGTCCTGTAGGATGTTCGTGGTGTGACACCAAACATACGTGGGAAGTAGCCCTAAGTGATGAAGTAACTAAAGAAGTGATGTTAGCTAAGTCTCAAGAAACGTCACAATGGGCGTGTTTATCTGTTGAAGAAATTTTAGCATTAATTACTGAGCGTGGTTATAAAGCTAAGCATATTGTTATTACTGGTGGCGAACCTTGTATGGTTGATTTAACCCCACTTTGTAATGCGTTTGATGCGTTAGGTTACAGCACACAAGTAGAAACATCAGGTACCTTTGAAATTAATGTTTCGGATAAATGCTGGGTTACGGTTTCACCAAAAATAAATATGCGTGGTGGTTATGCCATTCTTAACAGCGCAATGCTTCGTGCTGATGAAATAAAGCACCCGATAGCAACAGAGCAACATGTTGACGATCTCAAGGCGCTTTTAGCTGAGCATAATATTGTCAAAACACCAGTGTACTTACAGCCTATTAGTCAAAAAAATAGAGCAACAGAGTTAGCTATTGAAACTTGTATTGCGAATAATTGGCGCTTATCTGTGCAAGTTCATAAATATTTAGGAATTGAATAAAAGTTAAAATAAATATTTTTTGGGAACCCGCGCAGACACTCTTGTTAATAATTCATAATTAATAGTATCCATGTATTTAGCAACCTCTTCAACAGTCAGGTTTTCACCCCAAAGCTCAACTGAATCACCTAGTTTAATGCCTTCAATATCGGTGACATCAATGGTTATCATGTCCATTGATACTCGCCCAGCAAGTGGTGCCCGCTGTCCATTAACAAAAATCGGCGTGCCCATTGTTGCATTTCTAGGATAACCATCTGCATAACCTATGGCGATAGTCGCTATGATAGAAGGACGCTGTGCTTGCCATACTTCACCATAACCAACAGAGTCGCCGGTCGCTACTTCTTTTAAAGCAATAATGGTTGATTGTAAGGTCATTACAGGTTTAAGTTTAATCTGTAGATTTGCAGCTAATATTGGCGTAGCGCCATATAAAGCAATACCAAGTCGGTTGTAATCACTATGGCTTTGTGGCCAATTAAGAATGCCAGCAGAATTTGCTAAACTACTTTTACATTGATGCGATTGGTTTAGTTGTGCCAATTGTTCGATTTGCAGTAGTGTTTTGGGGTTGTCACGTTCTTCAGCATTAGAAAAATGAGTACAAAGCACTAAACTTTGTTGTTCTACCTTTGATAAAGTCGCTAGAATATTCTCTGCATCTTCTGGCATTATGCCTAAACGGTTCATGCCAGTATCGACTTTAAGCCATAACTTACCAGTATATGCTCTGCGCTGCTGTTTTGGTAAATCAACTAACCAAGTAACTTGCTCTGTATTATGGAGCATCAACCAAAAATTCTCTTTTAACGCGTTTGAAAAATCTTCTGGGGTTAATGGACCTTCTAAAATCAAAATAGGCAGGGTAATACCAGCATCACGTAGTGTTATTGCCTCATCAATAAAAGCTACGGCAAAAGCAGGCGCGCATTGACTCAAGACTCTAGCAACTTCTACTGCGCCGTGACCGTAAGCGTTAGCTTTAATAACCGCAATCGTTTCGCTTTGAGGGGCTAAGTTGGCCATGGCTTTATAATTATCAACTAATGCGGGTAAGTTAATAATAGCGTTAGTTTTTCTTGAAATATTGTTCACTAGAATAATTCACTTGAGAGACCCATGACACTTGGATTAAGTGTATCATGTTTCTTAGTTTATAGAATGAGCATAGTATACATCAATAAATTCCTTGTTTACATATTTGTTGGAATATTATATTCTTGCTGGGTGGTTAAAATAAAGTATCGCGCGATAGTACTGTGTAATACTGCAATTAAAAGGTTAGCTATGAATACTTCGTTTATCGAAAAACAATCTCAATTAATTGATGAACTTAAAAATATTTCAACAGAAGGGCAAAACCAAGAAACTCTCAATATAGACTTGCTTGATGCTACTGGCGTTTTAGAAAAAATTAATGCTGAAGATGAAAAAGTCGCCAGTATTGTTAAAGGTATTATTCCTCAAATAGCAAAAGCGGTTGATCACGTAGTACAAGCTTTTAGTAAAGGCGGGCGTTTGATCTACATAGGCGCAGGTACTAGTGGACGTTTAGGGGTTTTAGATGCAGCAGAATGCCCACCCACCTTTAGTGTTTCAGATCAGCAAGTCATAGGAATTATTGCTGGTGGCGAAAAAGCAATTCAAAAAGCAGTAGAAGGCGCTGAAGACAGTGAAGCTTTTGCCATCGATGATTTAAAAGCGGTTGATTTGTCAGCAAACGATGTACTTGTTGGTATTGCTGCTAGTGGTCGTACACCGTATGTTATATCGGCAATGAATTACGGTAAAAGTGTGGGCGCAACGGTTGTTGGTATTAGCTGCAGTTATAATGAAAAATTTGACCAAGCCAATGATATCAATTTGTGCGCGATTGTTGGCGCCGAAGCGTTAACAGGCTCAACCCGAATGAAGTCAGGCACGGCACAAAAACTCATTTTGAATATGCTAAGTACAGCTAGCATGATCCGAAGTGGTAAAAGCTATAAAAATTTAATGATTGATGTAAATGCTAGTAATGAAAAGCTCTATGCTCGTGCAGTACGCATTGTAATGCAAGCGACTGATTGTGATTATGACTGTGCTAAACAAGCGTTAGATACAGCTAAAAACAATGCCAAACTTGCAACACTCATGATTTTAACAGGTTTAAGTGTCGAGCAAGCTCGCGCTTCACTTATTGACAATAATGGTTTTTTACGAAAAGCCGTTGAACAAACAAAGAATTAGTCAAAACCTATTATGGATAAAATTGTTAAAAAATGGCTGTTTGTGCTCACATCAGCGGCAGTAGTTGTATTCTCATTATCGTCTTGGGCGATAACTAAAATAGACCATAAAGGTTTACCTGAGCAATTAGGCGCTAAGCAGCCCTTGAACAAAAAAATACTTGTTGGTGCAGCGCAAACAGCGCTTTACTTGCCAATGCTGCAAAATAAACGTGTCGGACTTGTGGTTAATCAAACTTCAATAGTTGGTCATAAGCACCTCGTTGATACGCTTATTGAAAACGATATTAATGTGCAAGCTATTTTTGCACCAGAGCATGGCTTTCGAGGCGATCATGATGCGGGTGAAAAATTCAACTCAAGCATTGATGAAAAAACAGGTGTATCCCTGATTTCTATTTATGGAAAAAATCGTAAACCCGCTAGCGATGTCATGGCAAAGCTTGATGTGATTATTTTTGATATTCAAGATGTTGGTGTACGTTTTTATACTTTTATTAGTTCAATGCATTACATGATGGAAGCTGCCGCTGACGCTAATGTAAGCTTTATTGTTTTAGATAGACCAAACCCCAATGGCGCTTTTGTCGATGGACCGATGTTAGAGCCTGAATTTACCTCGTTTGTTGGAATGCATAAAATTCCTTTACTTCATGGTATGACTATTGGTGAGCTAGCTCAAATGTTTAGTGGAGAAGGTTGGCTTAACACATCTAAATCGCTCAGTTTACATGTGATCAAGTTAAAAAGTTATCAACGCAATATGCATTATTCACTACCGGTAAAACCAAGCCCTAATTTGCCTAATGATACTGCCATAAATTTATACCCATCCCTTGGTTTCTTTGAGGCAACGCCTGTCAGTATTGGCCGTGGCACAGACTTTCCTTTTCAGGTTATTGGTCATAACAAAATATCAATTGGTCAGTTTGCTTTTATACCAATTTCAACGCCGGGCGCAGCATCAAAACCTAAATTAATGAATAAACAATTATTAGGTCAAGATTTACGTAATAGCGCTGTTAGAGGATTAGATTTAAGTTTTATTATTAACTGGCATAAAGCTTTTAAGGCGCAAGGTGTTGAGTTTTTTACACGTGCTAGCTTTATGGATAAGCTCAGCGGAACAGATAAATTAAGAAAAGCTATTATTGCAGGAAAAAGCGCACAAGACATTCAACTAAGCTGGCAAAAGAGCTTAGTTGAATTTAAGACATTACGCGCGCCATATTTATTATATAAATAGCCAGGAAGGTTTATCGCTCTAACGAGTTTCTATAGTCAGAAACAATACTATTGGTTTTTTCTAACAATTTTCTAGTTTGTCGTGATGATTGGGTGATGGCAATAAATAAAATATCAATAATAAACTCTTGCGCAGTACGCGCAAGAATTGATGATAAACGTAATGAATCGGCTTCAGCAACCGAGTAAAGGTTAATATCGGCAAGGTTAGAAACAGGGTTTTTACCATATTTGGTTAATGAAATGATATTGGCGCCACATTGTTTTGCTTGTTGGCAAATTTCAACTACTTCGTGGGTTTGACCTGATTCACTAATAGCGAAAACTAAATCGCCTTTGCCGAAGGTCGCTGCTAGTGCAAGTTGAGCATGAGAATCAGCGTTAGCAATAGCACTATAGCCAATTTTTTGTAATTTATAGGAAAAGTCATAACCAACAAGAGCAGAGCCACCTAAGCCGCAAATAAGAATGCGCTTGGCTGATTTGATTAAACCTACGGCATCTTCAATAGGTTTTGTTTCATTGAGGTTTTTGGTTTCATTTAGTACAGAAGTTTTACTACTAAGCAGTTTAGCGGCTAATTGCTCTAAAGAATCGCTTAGCGTAATTTTTCCATGCAAATGTTCATTATGTTGTTCATTGTTAATGGCTTCACTGTTTAATGCGTCCATGACCGCTAGTTTAAAAGTAGGGTAACCTTTGTAACCTAATTTTTGCGTAAATTTAACAACACTTGATTGGCTTACGCCGGCGACATTGGCAAGCTCTTGTGAAGAAAGTTCTCGAATGGCATTAGGTGAATTGAGAATAAAATCTGCTAGTTTACCTTCACTTTGTGAAAGAGAATCTTTAATTGCTTTTATTTTAGTAAATGTAGACATAAAAACCTGTTGTTTAACGTTGAAAGCAGCACTTGGCTAATGAGCAGTGAGCGGGTAATAATTTATTTTATTTTTATAAGGTATTTTATATCATTAATTTATGAAGTTAATCTAGTGTTAAGTAAGAAAAATAACGGTTTTACTATTTAAATATTTATTAACCTATAGTAACAGTGTAATAAAAAATTTACTGTGCCATTTAATAAAGAATAATTTTAACTAAGGAATATCGTCAGGATGTTAAATAATATATGAATGCTCTAGCTGACTTCACTCAATTTAGTCATGATATTAATAATGTTCTCAAATCTGACAATATTATCACCCGTTATATCCAACGTTTTGCTTATGGCACTGATGCTAGCTTTTATCGATTAGTACCTGAACTCGTGCTTAGAGTTGAAAATGTTCATGAATTGAAGCAAGTTTTATTCTTGGCAACCAAACATAATGTTGCGACCACTTTTCGCGCTGCTGGCACCAGTTTGTCAGGGCAAGCAATCACAGACTCTGTGTTGATCATTTTATCAACCCATTGGAAAAAAATTGCTATTCACGGGCAAGGTGAGCAAGTCACCTTACAACCGGGCGTTATTGGTGCTCATGCTAACCAAGCTTTATTACCTTATGCATGCAAAATAGGGCCTGATCCGGCATCAATTAATAGCTGTAAAGTTGGTGGCATTGCTGCCAACAATGCCTCTGGTATGTGTTGTGGTGTCAAAGACAATAGTTACCATACCTTAGCAAGTATCTCTATTGTTTTTGCTGATGGCACACAACTTGACACTGGCGATGAAAATTCATGTCAGCAATTTTTAACAAATAAGGCTGATTTTGTTAGTACTTTAATGAGCCTTGTAGCACAGCTTAAAACACAGCCAACACTTGTCGATAAAATCAAACATAAATACCGCTTAAAAAATACCACCGGCTACGGCATTAATGCCTTGTTAGATTATCAAGACCCAATTGATATTATTAGTCATTTAATGATTGGCTCTGAAGGTACTTTAGCCTTTATCAGTGATATTACCTATAACACGGTAAAAATATTGCCATATAAAATGACCGGCTTTTATATTTTTGATGACATGCAGGTCGCTTGTCGTTTAGTGAGTGCTTTAGCCAGTGAAACGGTAGATGCAGTAGAAATAATGGATGCACGGTCATTAAAATCAGTTTTTGCACAAATTGCTCAGTTAATGGACTTGCCTGAATCAATACCTGAGCAAAGTGCAGCTTTGTTGATGGAATTTAGCGCAGATAGTCAAGATGAATTAGTACGACTAGCACAAAATATAGCGAAACATATAGCTAACACCGAACAAAATGTTATCGCTAAGCACGCTTTTACTCGTGATCAAGATACCATCACCAAGCTGTGGAAAATAAGAAAAGGTATGTTTCCTGCTGTTGGCTCAGTGCGCGCAACCGGAACCACAGTTGTTATTGAAGATGTCGCCGTACCAGTTGAACAGCTTGCACAAGCCGTAAATAAGTTGCATCAACTGTTTACTCAATATGGCTATGATGAAGCAATTATTTTTGGTCATGCGTTAGCGGGTAATTTACATTTTGTTTTTACCCAAGCATTTGCAACAGAAAAAGAGATAGCGCGTTATGATGGTTTTATGGCTGCGGTTTCAAATATGATCGCTGTCGATTATCAAGGCTCATTAAAAGCAGAACATGGTACAGGGCGTAACATGGCGCCGTTTGTTGAGTTAGAGTGGGGCAGTGAACTTTATCAAGTGATGAAAAAACTCAAAACATTGTTTGACCCTCAAGGTATTTTAAACCCCGGCGTTATTATCAATGATGACAGTCAAGCCCATATCAAACATTTAAAAACTATGGCAAAAGCTGACGATAGCACGATCGAGCCTTCAATTGATAAGTGTATAGAATGTGGCTTTTGTGAGTCTGTTTGCCCATCGTTAAACCTAACCTTAACGCCAAGGCAGCGTATTGCGGTTTGGCGTCAAATATCCTTGTTACAACAAAAACGTCAAGTAGGCACTATATCTTCAACGCAGCTGCAACAACTCAATGAGCTAGAAAGTGATTATCAATATTTTGGTATTGATAGTTGTGCCGCTACCGGACTTTGTGGTCAACAGTGTCCTGTGGGTATTGATACTGGATTATTCATTAAAGATTTACGAGCTAAACAAAATACTAATGGCGCATTAAGTAAAACATTGGCAAATAAATTTAACACCGTGAGCACTATTGCAAAGTTTGCTTTAAATTCTACTCAGTTAGCCAATAAAGTGCTTGGTGATAAGGTGATGTATCATAGCTTCTCTGCCCTTAATAAAGTCTCAAACAACTTAATCCCTAAGTGGTATAAGGCTTGGCCTTCTGGTGCTCAACACACTGTAAACCAGTCGAAAACGTTCGCGAACAAGGTGGTTTATATTCCAAGTTGCGCCAATAAAATTTTTGCTGCGGATAATAAGGCAAAAGATCAACGCACGCTTCAATCGGTGGTAATTTCACTGCTGAATAAAGCTAAGATTGAAGTGATTATACCAGCGCAGTCAAATAAACTGTGCTGTGGTATGCCGTGGCAATCTAAGGGGCTTACTGAAACTGCCAAGTCAAAAAAGCAAGAATTTATGACCGTAATGGACAGTTCAAGTGAGCAAGGAAAATGGCCTGTTATTACCGATGCAAGCCCTTGTGCTTTGACTATAAAAGGGCAAAAAGGCAGTGATGAACATCTAGGTATGTTTGAATTGACAGAATTTATCGCCAAGCAGGTATTAACTCAATTAACAATTAATAAAACTGATGATACTTTTATGTTGCATACCACTTGTAGCAGCAAAAAAATGGATGAAGGGAAATACCTCCAACAAATCGCTCATGCCTGTAGCAATAATATTATTATTCCTAACGACATTTATTGTTGTGGTTTTGCGGGTGATAAAGGTTTTTATCAACCGGAATTGAATAAAGCGGCATTAGCCCCTTTGAAAGCACAAGTACCGAAAAATTGCGCTGGTGGATTAAGTAATAGTAGAACCTGTGAAATAGGGTTATCTGAGCACTCAGGTATTGCCTATCAATCGGTATTGTATTTACTTGATCAATTAAGTTGTGCAAAAGTTTAAAAATTTAATTTGCGATAAATTTGCACAACTTACAATAGGTTTATGTATAAACTATACACAAGTAATAAGTGACTATATCGCTAAAGTAAGTGTCAAATAAATAAAAATGAGTCAATCAGTGAAAAATAACTTAATTAACATTTTTTCAAAATCCGCATTGTTATCGGTGTGCGTATTGCTAACAAGTTGTGCTTTTACCACCTTACCTGTGACAGAAATGCATTCTAAAAATTATGGTCAGCGCATTAAATTTTTAGTAATGCATTACACCGCTGAAGATTATCAAGGCTCGGTTCGTGAGTTAGTGAATAAAGGGGGCGTTAGCTCGCATTACTTAGTTCCCGAAAGTCATGATAAAAGCTACTTAGAAGATGATCTTAAAGTACTCAAGCTTGTGGACGAAAGTGAACGTGCTTGGCATGCAGGAAGCAGTTATTGGCAAGGTAGAAAGGCGATTAATGATCAATCTATCGGTATTGAAATTGTTAATGTACCCAAGTGTGAACAATTACCTAAAGAAAAAACAGCAGCTATAAAAGGGCAAGATATCATCTCAGGGCAAATGTGTTTTTTCCCCGATTATGATCCCAAGCAAATTGAGTTACTCATTGAATTGTCAAAAGATATTTTAAAGAAAAACCCGGATATATCGCCAACACGCATTATTGGTCACAGCGATATTGCTCCTCAGCGAAAAAGCGATCCCGGCCCGCGTTTTCCTTGGTTTCAATTATATCAAGCAGGTATTGGCGCCTGGTATGACAAAGAAACGGTCGTGAAATATTGGCAGCTATTTGATCAACAATTACCAAACACAGCGCTAGTGCAACGAGCATTGAAAGCTTATGGTTATGGTATTATTGAAACAGGCGAGTTAGATCAGCAAACCCAAGCGGTTATACATGCTTTTCAAAGCCATTTTGTGCCATGGAAAATAACAGATCGTATTGATGAGCAAACCGTAGCTACTTTATTTGCTTTAATAGAAAAATACATGCCTAAAGCCAGTGAACAATTACTGGCTCGTTATCAAGATGAATTAACGATAGTGCTAAAAATTCCTCATGTTGTAAAAAAAGGGCAAATTGATGAAACTTTTCCGCAACAGCATCGAAGCAATCGTGAGTTAGTGAATGACCGCGCTGTATTTAAAGCCTATCAGGGCCGTGGTGAAATAATTATTGATAATCAAAACGCCGTTGCGGCTGATATCTTTGTTAATGGCGAAAAGCTTAGTATTGCTGAGCCATTACAGCCTTTTAATACCTATCAATACAGTTTAAAAAAACGTACTAAAAATGGCGATAATACCTTTAAGGTAGAAAATATCTTACCCGAAGGCGCTAGTTTAAATATCACAATACCTTATCCAAGTTTACAAGATGAAAGTGTGAAGCATCAGAAAAACTTCACAGAAGTTGATGCTTTGATTAATGAAGATGTTAGCAATGGTTTTCCCGGTGCAGTACTGGTAGTAGTTAAAAACGGAAAAATTATCAAAAACAGTGCTTACGGATATGCTAGAAAATATGCCGATGGCGGAGAACTGCTTGAGTCACCGGTAAAAATGAGAACAGAAACCTTATTTGATATTGCGTCAAATACTAAAATGTTTGCCACTAACTTTGCTTTAATGAAGCTAGTTACAGAAGGCAAGCTTGATGTCAGCTTACCTATAAATCATTACTTGCCAAAGTATCGTGGTGCAGGGCGAGATTTACGTACGGTAAAAGATATTCTTACTCATAACGCAGGTTATGCACCACAAGTTAAATTTTTTACTAAAGAAAATAAACTAGGTGCTGCTTTTTTCTCACAAAATACTGAGCGCACTAAATCACTAATTTTAACTAAAGTACCTTTTGCTGTAGGTCGCTCAACAAAACGTATGTATAGCGACACTGACTATATGCTTTTAGGTATGATTATTGAAAAGATCACGGGTATGGCGCTAGATAAATATGCTGAATACGATATTTTTCATCCTTTGGGCTTAAATAACACTGTTTTTAACCCTCTACAAAAAGGTTTTAGAAAAAACCAATTTGCCGCCACAGAAATAAATGGTACCACCCGAGGTCATCGAGTTGATTTTGAAAATGTCCGTACTTATGTGTTGCAAGGTGAAGTACATGATGAAAAAGCTTATCACTCACTTGGCGGTGTAGCAGGTCATGCAGGTTTGTTTTCTACAGGGAAAGACTTAGCTGTGTTAGCACAAGTATTGCTCAATCGTGGCGGCTATAACGGTAAAGAAATTTTTTCAGGAAAAGTGATTGATCAATTTATTAAACCTGATGATGGTAATGGCACTTATGGTTTAGGCTGGCGTCGAGCAAATAATGGTGATAGAAAATGGCATTTTGGTCCTTATGCTAGTGGCTCAGCTTATGGCCATACTGGCTGGACAGGCACGGTGACAGTTATCGATCCTGAACATGATTTAGCGATTATATTACTTACCAACGCTCGTCATAGCGAAATCGAAGGCGATGATAAAAATTACCAATTTAAAGGTAAACAGTTTGAAACCGGAAAATATGGCAGCGTTATTTCTCTTGTTTATGAAGCAATATTAGAGCATTAGATTATTTAACGTTAGCTGATTGAATTACCTAGCACCTACAACCTTAAACCTATAGCCTTACGCTATGGTGCAGCAAAGTTTTAGACATTTTATTTTTGTTCAAAACGTAAGAATATTGACTTAGTAATTTTTACCCTAGTCTAATACAAGGTCATAATCATGAATGCTTTAACGAATAAAACAGAAGAGCAATTACAAGCAATTGAAACAGATTTGAATAACAATGAAACAATTAAAAAAGAGATAAAAATAGCAAGCCAAAAAGTAGAGTCACCTTTGATCAGATATTTTGATTTGGTTGATGAATCATCATCTAGTTATGTTTTAGGTTATAACTAGTAAATACTTAACCGTTAGACTAAAAATATTATGATAAAAAAGCTCAAGAATATTCATTATTCTTGAGTTTTTTTATTGATAACACGTCTTATTTATGCGCTTAACGCATTAAGTTATTGGGCATAATACGCTTGCCTGATCCGAAGAAAATCATTATTTAATAAACCATTAAAAACAATCGCCTGTAACTCTTTTTTTCTTTGTAATAAAGGAGAGTTTTTCGATATAGCAATAAAATGCTGAATATTATAGTTTGGCTGATAAGGTGTTTTTGAAATTTTTCTATCAAGTTTCAGCGTTTTTAATAGCGCTAAGGTGCTTTGTTCATAATGAATGAATAAATCAGTACGCTCGTGAAGCACTAAGTTAATGCTCTGCTCTAAATTTTTTGTTTCTATTTTTATAATTTCCCTATCACTATCAAATTGTTCGAAATACTTAGAATGGCGATTAACCCCAATAAGCTTCCCTTGTAACGTAGGGTAACTTTTGAATTTATCGTTGTTTTTCGTTAATGAATAAAGACTATAAGACAAGGATTCATAACTTGGCGAAATATAAACAAGTTCATTGTCCCTTTCAGTATTTTGCTGTACTCCCACAATGATATCTAGGCGGCCTAGTTTAGTTTCTTTAAGTCGTCTAGCAAAAGGGATGGTAGTAATAGAAATTGGCAAGGATAGCTTATCAGCGATATACCGTAAATATTTGCTGTGTAATCCGTCAATAAAGCCTTCAGCAACAGCAGCATGAATTGTTTTTTCAGCAGCACTACAATAATAAGAAAATAACAAAGGTAGCATAATCAATATTTTAAGAAACATATTTTCACCTACATTTGTCTATATTAAAACTAAAGTTTAATGAACAAATTTTCCCGCTAAAATGCCTTGGTATTGTTCATTTTCTATTACCAGTTCGCCATTAACAACGACTTGCTCAACGCCTACCGAATACTTATTCCAATGGCTAAAGTTAGCTTTAGGAGCATAGCTTATTGGATCAAATACTATAATGTCGGCCTGATAGCCTTTTTTCAAAAGACCTCGTTTATCAAGTCCTAATAACTTAGCTGTTTGTGCTGTGCTGCTATTGATAAAGTCACTAAGGCTAAGTAATTTTTTGTTAACAACATAGTTTTGATATTTTGTTGGAAAACTGGCATATTTTCGCGGATGCCCATTGGTGCCGTCTGAAGATGTCACCACCCAAGGTTGCACCATGAATGTCTCCACATCTGTAGGCGACATATTAAATGAAGCAACTCTGACTTCTCCTTGTTGAACTAACGAAATGGCGGTATCAACAGCTGATTTATTCTTAAGCTTTGCTACATCCTCTAAAGTCAAACCTACTAACTGTTCATCTTTAAATTCTGTAATTAATAAAGCACTTGGACCGCCACGGCGACGAATGTTTTCAGTTATTTCTTTATTAAGTCGCTCAGCTAAGTCTGCTTGATTTAACCTTCTATGAAAGGCTTGCTTAGAGTCGGCCATTACCCATTTTGGCATCACCGCACTGCGCAATTTGGTACCTGATGCTAACCAAGGGTACTGATCGGCACTTATTGAAATACCTAATTTTTGCGCTTGCTCTATTTTAGCTATTGCTGCTTCACTTTGCCCCCAAACATCAACGCCTAACGCTTTAATGTGGGCTAAATGTAGATGAATATCAGCGGCTTTTGCTATGGTTATTGCTTCAGCTAAGGCGTCAATAAAGCCAACAGTAAAGGTGCTTTCATCTCTTAGGTGGGTGTCATAAATACCATGGTATTGACTAGCCACTTTGGCTATTTCAATAACTTCTTCGGTGTTCGCGTAGCTTCCCGGTACATAATAAAGGCCGCTTGATAAACCAATGGCACCATCTTGCATCCCCTTAGTCATTAAAGACTTCATTTGGGTTAACTCTGTTTTTGTGGCAAAACGTTGCTCGCGCCCCATAACTTGCTCACGTAAACTGCCATGGCCTACATAAAGGGCGGTATTTGTGCCTATACCATTTTTTTCAAGCTTTTCAATTGTAGCTTTGATGTTTACAGGGCCACCGCCGTCATTACCATTAACAACTGTTGTTACGCCTTGGGTTAAATAGTTAAGGTTATGATTTTTGTCTTTGCTTAGTAATTCAGCAAGGCTGTGAGTATGGGGGTCAATAAAACCAGGGCTGACATTTTTACCTGACACATCAATGAGTTTTTTTGCGATAATTTTTTTGCTACCACTAGGATAAAGTCCACAAATAATTTGCCCACAAATGGCAATATCCAATGCTTGCCCTTGTGAACTGTTGCCTGTAAATACAATGCCATTAGTTAAAACTAAATCAGCCGTTAGGCTTTTTGTAACTTGCTTTTTAGATTTAGTTTGTTGCTCTGAACAGGCTGATAAAGCCAAAATACTAATGACTACCGTTAGCAAGCGAATTTGAAATGATTTCATCGACAATCCTATTCTTTATTATGATCTGCATTAGATAACATGGTTTTCATTAAGGTATCAGCTGCTTTATGAGCGATGAATATAATGTCATGACGATCGGTATTATCACCCATCTCATAAGTAATAGCATGAACACCAAATTTATCGGCAAAATATTGTTTTGAAACACCATTGTTTGGCGTGTTGCCGGGTTTTATTACCACATCAAAGTTAGGTGTTGCTGTATCAAGTGCTGCCAACCAATGCCGAACAAAGTAAGGATTTTCCATACCATAATCTACCGGCATGGCATAAAAAACATCATGTCGGGTTGAATGAAAATCAATAGCAAAGGTTATTTTTTGTCCGTCATCAACAAGTTTTTCTAAATAGCTGTTAATCTGTTGAGTTTCTACTTGACCAAAGTTTTGCCAATCTCTATTTAGATCTACACCATTAGCATTATGTCGCCAATTACCGGCATAAACGCCATCGGGATTAATATTAGGGATCACTAAAATATTATACTTATTGCGGTAGTCTTGGCCTAATTCACTATCAGATAGTAGGGTTTCAACAAAGGGGAATAACGCCAAAGCACCTGTTATTTCTGGTGGATGTTGTCTACCTAAAATAACGAGCCACTCTTTACTTAGCTTATTTCTACTTTCAAGCTTATATAGAGGCCTTCCTTGGCTTGAATAGCCTAAAACCTCGTGTTTAATTGAGTTGGAGGATTTAAGTTTTTTAGCCCAATCAATATAATATTGATTGTTAATTATTTCTTGCGCGGCAATGAACAAAGGTGTAGTTGATGCTGCTAGTTTCATTGTTAAGCGATCACCATTTAAGCGATATTTTTGTAATTGCCAGTGTTTGCCATCATGGCTAATTTTAGGTGGGTATCTATGTTTATCGCCACGTACTTTCATCACTATGGTGATATCTGTTTGTTTTTTAGCTTGCACTTTAAAGGCGTACCAAGGACTTGAGTTTATTGGGGTATTTTCAGCAACCAAAGTGATCAAGTATTTGTTTTTAGCAATTAAACGGCATTCATCCATGCGGCCTGTGGCAAAATCTGTAGTTATTTGAACATTACCAAGATTACAAGCTTGTTTGCTTATTGGTTTAGTTTTACCTTCAATTGTGGAGCCAACTGAAAACTCACTGGCAATGTTAGCGGTTGAGTCTGCGCTGCATGAAGATAGTAAAACATAACTAGTTAATGCTAAAAGTGAAAATGATAAGTTTTTCATAACGTGATCTTTTGAAGCTATTTAGGAAAAGAGGTATGGCTCAACTGTGTTAAAAAATCGAGCCATACCACTATTGGTTTTAATTATTGGTTTTAATTAAGGTAAAAATCAATAATTAAAAGTTATATCTAGCGCTAAGGTAAGTGTAACGACCTCGGCTAGACTGTAGGCTACCGTTATAACCGAAGGTAGTATCAGCTAAAGCTGGGTCTACATCAAAGGCATTGTTGATACCCAATGTCATACTTAAATCTTCAGCAAAAAAGTCGTATTTAGTTAATGTGAAGTTAGTGCGAGTAACTGACTCAGAGGTGAAGAATGTCTTATTACCACTCTCGTCTTCGTTAAATATACTGGTGTTTTTCACTTCGCCAACATAACTAATAAAAACACCTGCTCGCCATAAACTATTCGTACTCTTCCAATGGAATGATGCAGTTGCACGCCACTGTGGAATATCACCTGAGCCAGCTAACTCACCAATATTTGAGCCAAGTACTTCTGGGTCGGCGCCAAATTCAACAAGTTTTAAAGCATCTCCCGCTGCTTCTTGCTCAAAAGAAATGGTTTTTGCGCCATTTATTTTAAAATCAAAGCTACCAACAGCAGTATCAATGTCATATAAAATACTTAAATCTAAGCCTGATACTGTTCTAGTATTCAGGTTTTGGTATGAGCGCTGAATTCGAACAATTTCACCTAAAGGGTTGTCTTCATCAATCGGGCCTCGAATGACTCTTTCATTAAATGAACCTTCTGCTCTTAGAACGGCATCTAAACGTGATTCATTTTCATCGGTGAATACACCCACAGTATCAGTCGTTTCAATCTCCCACCAATCAGCGGTAAAAATTAAGTTATCAAGGGGTCTTAATACAATGCCTAAGCTAATATTCTCACTTTCTTCTGGCACAAGGGCTTGGTTACCTGAGGTTTCTAAAATGTAATTACCGTTACCTGGGCCACTGTTAATATCGCCAGAGCCAGTAAGAATACCTTCAGCATAATCCCTTACACTTGTGGTAAGCGATGTGCCCGGTGAATTCAATTGAATCAAGTTAGGTGCGCGGAAACCTTGTGATATCGCGCCACGAATTTGTACACTTTCAACAGGAAACCAAGATAATGCCATTTTAGGGCGGGTGATATTTCCCACATCATCAAAGTCTTCGTAACGCGCGGCTAACTGCATATCTAAACTGTGCACTAAAGGTAAATCACGTAATACTGGAATAACAAACTCAGCATAAGCAGAAAAAACACTACGATCAGCTTTAACATCTGGTCGAACACTACTGCCTTCTAAACTACTTGGGTTAGAAGGGATTGCTGAGCCTTGAACAAAGGGAGTTGAGCCATCAAAAATAGCACTATTGTTTTCATCTAATGTTTCTTTGCGGTATTCCAGACCAATAGCAGCACCAACATCACCCGCTGGTAAGCTAAATAATTCTGGATTAGAGACTTTAAAGTCAATCATAGCCAATGATGTTTTAGCGTTACGGGTAGCGCTAGTAAGAAAAGGGTCAATACTCGATTGTGGATTAGGCGTTGAATCTTGAATACTGGCGGTATTATTAGGGTTTACGCCAGTAAAAATATTGTAGGCATCAGGGGTGTCTAGATTAATTTGCGCCATAAATAGTGGTGAGCTAATACGATTTCTAGCGGTGTCATCTGTTTCTGCTTCACTGTAAAGAATACCGGCATCCCAGTCCCAATCGTTCCATTGACCACGTAAGCCATTTAAAAAACGATAGCTAGTACTGGTCACTTCAACTTGTCTTGGGCCAACATCAGTGGGTCTTAAGCTGTTTAAGTTAAAGCCTAAACCTTCAACGGGCACAATATCGGTATCTAAGCCGGAAATTCGGTTAGGGTTAACACGGCCATCTGCAAATGTTACTGGGCCAAACGGGTTCCAATAATAGTCAGCAGCAACATCAAAACGACCATTACTTAAAATAGCTGACTGCTCCCATTGGCGTTTTGCCACCGATCGGTAATAAGTTGACTCATTATAAAATTCAAGACCATTGTCAAATTCATGACTCAAATTGGTGTATAAATTAATGCGGTCAATGTCAGGCACTAATGTTCTATCTTCATTACGGTTAGGGCGCATAGCACGGTCTTGGCCTGATGAGTCTAAACACAAATCTTGAAGGCCATCATTAAATTGCGATACGCTTGGGTCTATACCTCGGCCACCACAATCTGATAAATCCCATTGTGAGCCATTATCGCGAACAAAATCTGTTGGTCTAACATGAAACAAGCCTAAACCGTCATAATTAACGCGGGCAAAGGGCTCTAATGACGAACGATTGTCAAAGTTAGTTTTACCAGCAAATTCTTCAGGCGCTCTTGAGCGTAAATCTTGATTACTAGCAAAATCTTTTTCTGAAGCCATCAAACCATTTCTATTGTCATAGTTACCTGAAATTAAGAAAAAGGTTGCTCCATCATTAAACTCAAAACCTTTACTGGCAGATATATTAAAGTCATCTCGGCTAGTGCCTTGTTCAGAGCCATATTTTACTTTTACTTCGCCAGCTTCATAGTCTGTTTTAGTAACATAGTTAACCACACCTGCAACGGCGTCTGAGCCATATAAAGCGCCAGCACCATCTCGTAGCACGTCAACACGACCTAAACCTGACACTGGTAACGTATTAGAGTTAACCGAAGTTACCGGTACACCAAAACTTGTTTGAGTAATTGGATGATTAACCATACGGCGGCCATTAAGTAGTACTAAGGTATTACCTTCACCAATACTACGTAAGTTAACGGAGCCAACATCGCCACGAGCAGCATTAGTACCAGTATTACCACCACGAGTCGAGGTGAAGCCAACAGCACCAATTTGCGGAATTGAACGTAACAACTCGTCACCATCAAGAGCACCGCTAATTTCCATATCTTCACTGGTTAGCTGAGTTACAGGTAAAGTGTCAGTAATAGCGCTACCTTTAATTTGCGAGCCAACAACGACTATTCGCTCAACTTCTGCTTCTTGCTTTGCTTGTGAAGCTTCCTCAGCATGAAGTAACTGTGGCGATAGTGCTGCCAATAAACATAAACTAAGATGTGTTAATTTGGGCTTGCTTATAGATTTGTTTTTCATGATGTTCACCGTTGTAAGTTCCAAGTTATTTATAATTTAATAGGTATATTTTTACCTTCTCTTTTCTCTGGTACTAACCATGAACCTAAACCGAGATATAAACAATTGACGCTTTATGGCAAATCTATAACCTTGGGTTATAGGTGCTATTTTTATTAGTCTGTATAACAAGTTAACTTGTATGTAATTAGTAAAGTTAGTTGAAAATAGAATTAATTCAATGATACTTAATGATTAGATTATGAATTTTTGGCTAACATAATACCAATTGAAATAATGATTCGTTCAGCTTAGAACTACAGTCGCGAGCTTAGAATAAACAAAATGAGTTAAACATAGTTATTCTACATTTTATTCATTTGTAATGTTATTAGTTTGCTACTGAGTTCCCAAATGGCGAGTTTAAAATACTTACATGCGGCGTTGTTGGTTTTTGCAAGGTGTCCAATATGGGCGAGGGGATTAGAGCAACGCAGAAGTTGCTGTCAGGAATAAAAATGTTCTTCAATCAAAGCCTTGCATCTAAGCCCTTTAATTCTATGTAAGCGATATATTCATTACTTCCTTGGTATAAGCAACCTTAAGTTAAAGAATGAGTTCTCAAATAGGTAAAGGACTCACAGGCTGTTTTTTATCTGTATATTTGGTATATAAGTAAAGGTTAACGGGCAAGGTTGTTTAGTGCCAATTCATTTGTTGTGGCAGGGTATAACCCTGTGTTGTATGTGCTTGTACTTTGTTGTTAACTAAAATGTTTTATTACCCTATAACCTAAGGTTATATGTCGCGCAATATTAATCAATATCGCTTTTATTCTAGCTGCACTATCGTAGGGTTATCTAATGAATACAGCCTGAATGTCAACGCGACATTGTTTGAACACTTTAACCGAGTAAGAAGTGAATGATGAATCGAAAACAACAAATAATCAGCAGTACGATCAAAGCCAATGTTATTAATGACAATTTAACCCTTGTTGGCATAATGGACTTGGATGGTTTACAAAAAACTGTCAAGGCTGCCTATGCGGCTTTTCCTCAAAACTTCTTTCATACGTTTGCAGTAAAAGCTAATGCTTTAGTGAAAGTGTTAGAGCCTCTTTGTGAATACGGTATGGGCGCTGAAGTTGCTAGCCCTGGCGAATTATTGATTGCACGCTCTGCTGGGTTTGCTGCTAAAGATATTATTTTTGATTCTCCCGCAAAAACCATGGCAGATTTACGTACCTGCATTAAGCATGATATTTCACTTAATATTGATAATTTACAAGAATTAGCGCGTATTGACCAAATTATTAAAGAGTATCCTGAAACAAAAGCGGTGATTGGCTTTCGTGTCAATCCACAAATTGGCAGTGGTCAAATAGCATCAACGAGTACAGCAACCAGTACCTCTAAGTTTGGTTTTGCCTTAGCCGACGGTGATAATCGTCAACAATTAATTCGTATTTACAAAGAGCGCCCTTGGTTAACCAGTATTCACACCCATACAGGCTCGCAAGGTTGTGAGCTTTCTTTGATGGCAAATGGTATTAAAGCGATCACCGATTTAGCCGAAGAAATTAACGCTGTTATTGGTCATCAGCAAGTTACTCGTTTAGATATTGGTGGTGGTTTGCCTGTTAATTTTTCTTCTGAAGAAATAAAACCTAGTTTTCAGGATTATGCCGATGTGCTAAAAACGACCGTGCCACTATTATTTACTAACAAGTACCAAGTTAAAACTGAGTTTGGCAGAGCGATAGTAGCAAAAAATGGCATGATTATTACGCGTGTTGAATATACCAAAAACTCAGGTGGTCGCCATATTGCTACTACCCATGCCGGTGCTCAAGTGCTTACCCGAACTGCTTTTTTACCTAAATTTTGGCCGCTAAGAGTAACAGGGTATTTGCCTTCTGGACAAGAGCGAAACAGTGATAACACTGAACTTGTTAAAACAGATGTTGCAGGCCCTTGCTGTTTTGCTGGCGATTTAATTTGTGTAGATCAATTACTGCCTAAACTCGCGGTCAACGATTATGTGATGGTGCATGATACTGGCGGTTATTATTTTAGTAATCATTTTGATTACAATAGCTTACCTAGAGTTGGTGTTTATAGTGTTTGTGGTGCTGATGATGCGCTGACAATAGAATGTATTAGACAAGCTGACACTATAGAAGATGTTTTTAACAAGATGAAATAATAGTTTTGAGCACTTTATTCTAGTTACGTGTAACCACTTATTTAGACCTCTGCTCGTAACATACCTAATGAAAAACTATAGGTTAAAATAACAAAATGACTATTGAAATCAATTTAATCGAAACCTTAGTGATCGCACTTTTTATTCTTTTTATCGGCTATTTTTGCAACAGTAAAGTAGCTTTTCTACGAAATAATAATATTCCTGAGCCTGTGGTAGGGGGCATTGTATTCTCTCTTTTTGCCGCTTTTCTTCACAGTGCTTTTGCTATTAGTTTTCAATTTGACATGAGCTTCAAAAATCCTTTAATGACATTGTTTTTTACTACAGTCGGCTTAGGGGCAAGTTATTCATTGTTATTAAAAGGAGGGCCTAAAGTTATCCTTTTTCTAGCTGTAGCAACCGTTTACCTTTTAGTACAAAATGCTTTAGGCGTAACTATAGCGGCAGCTACAGGCATGGATCCATTAATGGGATTAATTGGCGGCTCAGTAACTTTATCGGGTGGGCATGGCAATGGCGCAACCTATGCTGATCTTTTTATTGCTCAATACAATATGCCTGGCAGTGTTTTTGAATTAGCAATGGCAGCGGCAACCCTTGGTTTAGTTTTAGGTGGCTTAGTTGGCGGGCCAGTAAGTAAACGGTTAATTGCGCGTTATAACTTAAAAGCTGATGTATACCATGAGGAGTTGGACGATACCGTCACTTTCAACCCTGAAGATCACGACCTAGTTACGCCGAAAAAAATGATGGAAACTTTATTTGTTATTTTGCTTTGTATGGTTATTGGGCAATTCTTTTATCAACACTTAGTCAGTATTGATGTAGTTTTACCTGCTTTTTTAATGCCGTTATTATTTGGCGTGTTAATTACCAATTTATGTGAGTTATCTAAACGTTATACTGTCAGTAGAGCCTGTATCGATTTATGGGGTACTATGTCGCTTTCTATCTTTCTTGCTATGGCATTAATGTCGTTGAAAGTTTGGGAGCTAGCCAGTTTAGCTGGCCCTATGGTGGTTATAATTTTAGTTCAAGCCTTATTGTTGATGGTGTTTGCTTATTTTATTACCTTTAGAGTCATGGGTAAAAATTACAATGCTGCTATTATTGCCGGCGGGCACTGTGGTTTTGGTTTAGGTGCTACCCCAACGGCTGTCGCAAACATGGAATCATTAGTCGCTCGCCACGGCCCTTCACCCCAAGCTTTTTTGGTTGTTCCTTTAGTGGGCGCATTTTTTATCGACATTACCAATGCCTTAGTAATACAGCTTTACCTCAGTTTTCCCTTTGTGGTTAACTAAATTCTGTTGCTCGATAATACTGGCAAAAACTTTCTTTAAATACAGGAATAACAATATGCGTTTGCGACACATTGAAATTTTTCATGCTATTTACACTACAGGCTCAATTACTAATGCTGCAAAAATTTTGCATGTATCTCAACCTTCAGTTAGTAAAGTATTATCTCATGCTGAAATGCAACTTGGCTTTAATTTATTTGAACGGGTAAAAGGGCGCTTAATTCCAACGGATGAAGCGGAAATGCTGTTTGATGAAGTAGATAAAATTTACCAACAAATGCGTTCAATAAAGAATACTTCACAAAATATTAAAAACTCTGAGTATGGACATATAAATTTAGGGCTTACCCCAGCATTAGGTTTTAATGTTATTCCGAACGCTATTGCCAAATATCATGAAAAACATCATAAAGTTAATTTTAATGTGCAAACGGTACACAACGATGCGGTGATGCAAGCGTTATTAGAGCATAAATGTGATTTGGCCATTTTGTTCTCGCCAAATGCGATGCCGGGTATGACATCCATTGAATTCGCGCAATCTGAGTTAGTGATTGTTTATCCTAAAGTTAGCTTCCCTGATTTACCGAAAAAGCTAACATTAGGACAATTGCAAGATTTTGAATATATTGATATTAGCGAAAGTGGCCCGCTAGGTGATTTATTATGGACGCGTATGATGAAAGAAAATATTAGTCTTGAGTCGCCAATAAAAGTACAGACTTATTTTATCGCGGCAAGGTTAGTTGCTCAAGGGGCGGGTATTTGCATTGTTGACAAGTTTACCGCTCAAGGAAATTTATCTGACAACATTGCCATGGCGTCATTTGATCCACCATTAAACTTCAGTGTAAATGCCCTACATCTTGAAAATAGACATTTGTCTAAAGTGACGGAAGCATTTATCCCTTTTTTAAATAAAGAAATAGCACAAGGCTCATAACCCTTCTTGAACATGAAAAAACTTCAAGAAGGTTAATTTTAATTAATACTTCAATAAAATCTCATTAACGATATGTTTATTCAAACCAATAAATGCTGGCTGTTTACTGTTAATATTGAAAAAAGACGGAGTAGGGTTTGCGCTAAAAGCACTTTGCCATTCTATAAGTGAAAAATCGTCAATTGCTACTTGCCCTTTAGTATTACTTAACAATTCAAGCTCAACCAAAACACGATAACTTTTATAACCAATTCTTGGTGAATTAAAATCAACCTCAACATTTTTCCATGCTTCGTTACCGTTTAGTATTACTGTTTTAATTAGGTGTTTTTTAGCGTTTTCAAAAGCGTCAAACAACTTCTGCCGTTTCTTTCTACCTTGCCAGTAATAGCTAACTTTTACTTTTTCATTGGTTTTAAATTTAGCTTTAATCGTCATTGGGCTACTTGCTGTGTACACCCGTTTAAAGCTTTGCATGCCAAAAGTACTTGGTTGCTTATCATGTAAAGAAAGCGCAAGGCTTTTATTACCACTAGCGCCAAAAACATTTAATTTAGTGGTGGCTCGGTTATATAACCAACCCCGTTCAGGCCCGGTAAAATAATCAAAGCTTTCAAAGTCACTACCGTTAATTAAGTTTGTGCCGAAGCGGTATTGCAGCTTAGGTGAGGGTAAGACAACTTGCTGTATTTGTGAATGCCAGGGCGTGTTATATAGACTGGTAACTTTTTCACCTTTGTTAAATGACAATTTAACTTGTTTAGTTTTACCTTGGTGCTTGTCATTGTTAGCCGTAATAACACCATGTCCGCCTGATTGAGTGATATAAGTGTTTCGAGTTTTTGATAGCTCAGTTAAGCGCTTCATCACAGTATATCGTTGCATACCTGTTGCGGGTGTTGGTTTATAACCTTTCACATACACGGGAACAATTTCCGCGCGATGAAATTTACCTTCATCAAGCCAGACGTACAGCACAAAACTATTTTGTGTGGCTGTGAAATTTTGATCAAAAGTAAAATTTCCCATTGAATAAGCAATCAATTTGCCATTGTATAACTCTAATCCTTGACTAACATGGGGATGATGGGTAATAGCCAGTGCTGCACCGTTATCTAAAGCAGATTTTAATCTTTGTTCGGTAACTGCCGTTGGATTGTTGGCATATTCTTGACTGCCATGATATTGCACTATGGTTGTGCGGTTTTGTTTTACTTCTTGGGCTACTGAATTAACAATATTGTTCATTGAACCAAAAGCTGCACCACCATGGTATTCATTGGCCGTTTGCGTTGGATTAGCACTACCTTCCCAACCGACATAAGCGAGCATTGAAAACTTTGTGTTGTTAATTTTTTCTTGATGCGCTTTTAACGCTTGTTGTTCATCAAAACCTGCGCCGGAAAAGCCAAGGTCGCTTTTTTCTAAATAAGCTAAAGTTGAGTTAAGCCCAGAGTCCATATAATCATAAGTATGATTGTTCCCTAATGATACATAATCAACTCCCGCCCAGATAAGAGCATCAAGTATTTCTGGCTGAGAATAAAAAGTTACCGACTTAGGCGCACGCTCACCGGGTAATGTATTTGCAACTTGGGTTTCTAAGTTCACTGAGGCATAGTCAGCAATGCTCATATAAGGTTTTATGTGTTCGAGTACCGCTTTGCTGTCTGCGAGTTTGCTTTCAGGGTGAATTAATACCGCATCGCCAAAGTAGGGTTTATAAAAACGTCGCCCCATCATAGTATCGCCGCCAAAAGCGAGCATTACTCTTGATTCTTTTTTCGCAACTAAGGTGATATCGGCTAATTTTACTGAGTTTTGACTCTCGGATTTAAGCTCAAAATAACTAAAGGTTTGCACAATACCATAGTGATTTTTTTCACTAAAATTGATTTGGTATAAATCGGTTACAGGTACTTTAATTTCAAATAGACCAGCCTTGTTAGAGCGAGTTTGTTGGGCTGCTATTTTAATATTAACCTTGGCAATAGGTGTTTTGTCTTCAGTTAGCACGCGACCTTTAATAGTAAATGTGTCGTTAGCATTAACACTTGCAACGAGTAAAAAACTTAATAAGTAAAAAATGATTAAAAATGATCGAAACATGACATACCAAAGTAAAAGCAGTAATAATTATCATAAAGTATATAAGCATAATTATAAAAATCTCATTCAATTTACTTAACAGCCTATAACCTTGGGGTATGAGATTATTCCACAAGTGACTAGACTAGTAATAAAATGTTCTAAAATTTTTATTACTCTTGTTAATATGCTGAGCAAATATTAAGTTTGTCATGATATACTCAAGCTCTATTTCATTTTAAATGTCACTGCTTTATGTTACCCCGTATTGATCACCAAACGCATTTACCGCCTCTTTATAATAACTTTGTCAATTCACTAAAAGCCAAAAATTTTACGGGCGATATCAGTGCTAAATATAGCTCTCGCTTAAGTGTTGCGACTGATAACAGCGTATATCAGCAGTTACCCCAGTTGGTAATCAACCCGCGCAGTCAGCAGGATATTATTTTATTGACTAAAACAGCCAGTGAAGAGCAATATGCCGAGATCAAATTTAGCGCGCGCGGTGGCGGTACAGGCACTAATGGTCAAAGTTTAACAGTGGGTATTGTTGTTGATTTATCTAAGTACATGAATAAAGTGCTAGAGATAAATGTTGAAGAAAGTTGGGTGAAAGTAGAAGCGGGGGTGGTAAAAGATCAGCTCAATGACTACTTGCGTCCCCATGGTTTTTTCTTCGCACCCGATTTATCTACCTCTAACCGAGCAACCATTGGCGGTATGATCAATACTGACGCTTCAGGGCAGGGCTCTTTGGTTTATGGTAAAACCTCTAATCATGTATTAGCGCTTAGTTCTGTACTGGCAAATGGCGATGTTTTAAATACTGAGCCAATGACGCTTACCCAAGCGCAAGAGTTAGCGAAACAAGACAGCAGTCATGGTTTGATAATCAAACAAGTGCTTGCTTCAAGTTTTGATAACCGTGATCTTATTTTAGAAAAATTTCCACGTTTAAATCGTTTTCTAACTGGTTATGATTTAGAAAATGTTTTGCAAGCCTGTCAATCAGAAAGTGGTGAGTTAAATACTTTTGACTTAAGCCGCTTGATCACTGGCTCTGAAGGATCTTTAGCCTTTGTGTGTGAAGCGAAACTTAATATCACCCCAATTAGCCCAGCAAAAACCTTAATTAATATTAAATACGATAGTTTTGATTCAGCGCTACGTCACTCGCCCTTTTTAGTGAATGCCAAAGCGACGTCTGTTGAAACCATCGACAGTAAAGTGCTCAACTTAGCCAAGCAAGATATAGTTTGGCATAGCGTTAGTGATTTGATAACTGATGTGCCTGATAAAACTATGGATGGCATCAATATTGTTGAATTTAATGGCACAAGTGTTGAATCGCTTGCAGAGCAAGTGGCTAATTTAACTAAAGGTTTAGATGAAACTATTACTAATGAGAGTGGCGGTGGTTCGTGTGGCGTTATTGGTTATCAAGTAACCTCTGATTTAACTAGCATCAATAAGCTTTATGCTATGCGTAAAAAAGCAGTGGGGCTTTTAGGCAATACCGACGGTAGTCAAAAACCGTTAGCGTTCGCTGAAGATACTGCTGTTCCTCCCGAAAATTTAGCGGATTTTATTGTTGAATTTAGAGGCTTACTTGATAGCTATAATTTGCATTACGGCATGTTTGGACATGTTGATGCTGGTGTATTACATGTACGTCCCGCATTGGATATGTGCGATCCTGAGCAGGAAAAGTTATTGCGCACTTTATCTGATGAGGTGGTCAAACTCACTGCTAAATATGGCGGTTTAATGTGGGGCGAACACGGTAAAGGCTATCGCAGCGAATATGGTCCTGAATTTTTTGGTGATGCACTATTTACTGAACTAAGAAAAATTAAAGCGGCTTTTGATCCTCTTAATAAAATGAATCCAGGAAAAATATGTACTCCTATTGATTCATCTGAGCAATTAGTCAGCGTAGATGATACCAAACGAGGTTATTTTGATAGGCAAATTCCTGTAACCGTTAAGGAGTCTTTCACTGCGGCAATGGATTGTAATGGCAATGGCTTATGCTTTAATTATGATGCTAACAGCCCAATGTGTCCGTCGAGTAAAATAACTAAAGATAGACGACATTCGCCTAAAGGTCGTGCTGGTTTAATGAGAGAATGGTTACGCTTGCTTGAAAATCAAGGCGTTGATATTTTAGCACTAGAGCAGAATGTTAATGATTGGTCGGTAAAAAAATTACTTGATAGCAGTGCCGCTAAATTCAAAATAACCTTTGCTAAAATAACCAATAAAGATGAAAACAAAGATGATTTTTCGCACGAAGTAATGGAGGCTATGCAAGGCTGCTTAGCTTGTAAAGCTTGTGCTAGCCAATGTCCGATAAAAGTGGATGTACCTGATTTTAGAAGTCGTTTCATTAACCTTTATCATTCACGTTACCCGCGACCGATAAAAGATCACCTTGTAGCCAATGTTGAAGTACTGGCGCCTTTGATGGCGAAAGCACCTAAACTGATGAACAGTATTTTAAGCTTAAAAGCATATGATAAGTTGTCAGAGAAAACGATAGGTTATGTCAATACGCCTTTGCTCAGTGTACCAACCTTAAAAAAACAAGTGAAGAAAGCCGGCTACTCAGGATTTGATTTAAGTAAACTGCAATATTTAACTGATAAGCAACGAGCAGGTTATGTGCTTATTGTACAAGACCCTTTCACCTCGTTTTATGATGCCAATACCGTACAAAGCATGATGGAGCTAATACGAACATTAGGTTTAGAGCCTATTTTATTACCGTTCAAACCTAATGGTAAAGCCCAGCATGTTAAAGGCTTTTTAGCACGCTTTGCTAAAACAGCAAAATCAGCCAGCGACTTTTTAAACCAAATTGCCAAGTTGAATATTCCTATGCTTGGTATGGATGCATCTATGGTGCTTTGTTATCGTGATGAATATAAAAAAATACTCGGTGATAATCGCGGCAGCTTTACTGTTCAATTAGCTCATGAGTGGCTATTGTCATTTATTAAACAAGATAAACAATTTAACCTTGCAGTAGAAACTTCACAAAAACCTTTTAAATTATTCGCTCATTGCACTGAGAAAACCGCCTTGGTAAATAGTGAGAATGAATGGCAAGACATCTTTAATCATTTTGGTTTAACCTTAGATAAAGTTAGCGTTGGTTGCTGCGGCATGGCAGGTACTTATGGTCATGAAAAGTCAAATTTAGAAAACTCTAAAGGCTTATTTGATCTAAGCTGGCAGCCAAAATTAACTGAACTAGATAATGAACAAATTTTAGCGACAGGCTTTTCATGTCGCTCACAAGTAAAACGTTTAACTGAACTTAAGGCAAGACATCCAGTTGAAGCCTTATTGGGAACATTAAAGTAAATGAGTAATTCAGACCATTGGAATAAAATTTTCTCTAATAAAAAAGATCAAGAGCTTGGTTGGTATGAAAATGATCTCTCACAAACGCTTAAATTTTTAGAGCACATTGCAATTGATCCCGGTTCAAAAGTGTTCTTACCCGGTGCTGGAACCTCAGATTTAGTTGAGGAATTGATAAAAAAAGACAGCCATATAGTGCTTAATGATATCAGCGACAGTGCTCTTAAAAAGTTACAAGCAAGATTAGGTCATGGCAGCTTTGAATTTTTTCACCATGATATGGGGGTAGCTTTCACTCAGAAATATGATATTGATATTTGGATAGATCGCGCGGTATTACACTTTCTTTTATCTGAAGAAAATATCTTAACTTATTTCAATAACGTTAAGGATTCTATTAAAGTTGGCGGCTATGTTTTATTAGCCGAGTTTTCAAAATCAGGAGCGTCAATGTGCGCAGGGCTTGATATTCATCAATATACTGTTGAAGAAATGCAGGCTCGCTTAGGTAGCGATTTTGCATTAATAACGTGTGAAGATTTTATTTTTATCAATCCCTTTGCTCAAGAACGACCTTATATTTATGCATTGTTTCAACGCAAACAAGGTCGATAATTACACGGTTAAAATAGGGTGTGTGAGTTAAGTCTGTCAGAGCAGCGTTTAGTTATCTTATTAAAAACAGAAAATCAGTTAATGCTTTGCTGTTTTTAATGCCTACAAGCTAACTTAAACTTATAATTTAGGAATGCGAATTTTCTTTTCTTCACTTTGACGATAAATAATCAAGGTTTTACCGATAACTTGAATCTTTGTGGCTTTAGTTTCACGGCAAATAGCGTCAACAATTAAACCTTTAGTTTCTCTGTCATCTGTTGGGATTTTCACTTTAATCAATTCATGATGATTAAGGGCGTAATCAATTTCAGCAACAACGGCTTCAGTTAAGCCATTACTTCCGAGTAAAACTACAGGTTTGAGCGGGTGAGCAACACCCTTTAAGTATTGAATTTGCTTTTTATTTAAGGTCATTAAAATTTTTCGATAATTGTTAACTTGAATTAACGCTATTTTACCCTTATCTACTAGTGAATATCTATAAATAGTAAAAAAAAAACTGAACAATACTATGGCAAAGAAAAAACATACCGGAAGTTCGCAGCGCTGGCTTGACGAACATTTTGAAGATGAATACGTAAAAAAAGCCAAAAAATTAGGTTTACGTTCGCGCGCCGTTTTTAAAATTGAAGAAATTAATAATAAAGATAAACTGATAAAAGCAGGCATGAAAGTGGTTGACTTAGGTGCCGCTCCCGGTGGGTGGTCTGAGTATGCCGTAAAAGCGGTTGGTGATAATGGTCAAGTCATTGCTTGTGATATTTTACCCATGGACGCTATTGTTGGTGTTGATTTTTTAGAAGGTGATTTTCGTGAAGAAGCGGTGCTTAATGCTTTGTTAACAAGAATCAATGGCAAGAATATAGATGTAGTAATGTCAGATATGGCAGCAAATATGACGGGTAACGAAAGTGCTGATTCGGCTCGCAGTATGTATTTAGTCGAACTTGCTTTAGATATGTGTCATCAAGTTTTAAAACCTAATGGCGCTTTTGTTGTTAAAGTATTTCAAGGGGCTGGTTTTGAAGACTTTATGAAAGCAACACGCGAGGTCTTTAAAACAGTAAAAACGCGAAAACCTGAATCATCCCGTGCACGCTCTAGAGAGGTCTATTTAGTAGCAACAGGTTTTAAAGGCTAACGTTTAAATTTAATCCTAAAGTTGTTACTAGTTGTAAATCAGACTAAAGATAAATAGCGACAAAGCTTGAATTGTAGTAAATTAGGCACAATAACGTATAACTGTACTTTTTATACAAATTTTATCAATCCCAAAGAGGTCATTAAGTTGAGCGATATGGCAAAAAATCTTATTTTATGGTTAGTAATAGCCGTTGTGTTAATGTCTGTTTTTCAGAGTTTTTCTCCAAATACAGTCAATGATCAACAAATGGACTATACCCGTTTTATCACCGACGTTCGTCAAGGACAAATTCGTGATGCTAACGTAGACAGAAACGGTGTAATTACGGGTGAAAAACGTAGTGGTGAAACATACACTACTACCATTCCCGGCGGTTATGACAGAGATTTAATTAATGATCTTGTTAAACAAGGCGTTCGTGCTCAGGGTAAATTACCTGAAGAAACAAGTTTCTTAACCACTATTTTCGTTTCTTGGTTCCCAATGATCTTATTGATTGGTGTGTGGATTTTCTTCATGCGTCAAATGCAAGGTGGTGGCGGTAAAGGCGCTATGTCTTTTGGTAAATCTAAAGCGCGCCAATTAAGTGAAGATCAAATTAAAACTACCTTTGCTGATGTTGCTGGTTGTGATGAAGCAAAAGAGGAAGTTTCAGAGTTAGTTGACTATTTAAGAGAGCCAACTAAGTTCCAAAAACTTGGTGGTCGTATTCCATCAGGTATATTGCTTGTAGGTCAACCGGGTACAGGTAAAACCTTATTAGCAAAAGCCATTGCTGGTGAAGCAAAAGTGCCATTTTTTACCATTTCAGGCTCAGATTTTGTTGAAATGTTTGTTGGTGTTGGTGCCTCGCGAGTACGTGACATGTTTGAACAAGCTAAAAAATCAGCGCCATGTATCATCTTTATTGATGAAATTGATGCCGTAGGTCGTCAACGTGGCGCAGGTATGGGTGGTGGTCATGATGAACGTGAACAAACCTTAAACCAAATGTTAGTAGAGATGGATGGTTTTGAAGGTAATGAAGGCGTTATTGTTATTGCTGCAACTAACCGACCTGACGTACTTGACCCTGCTTTATTGCGCCCTGGTCGTTTCGATCGCCAAGTTACTGTAGGCTTACCTGATATTCGTGGTCGTGAACAAATTTTAAAAGTACACATGCGTAAAGTGCCTTTGGGTGATGATGTTAAAGCTTCTGTTATTGCACGTGGCACGCCGGGTTTCTCAGGTGCTGATTTAGCTAATTTAGTTAATGAAGCGGCTTTATTTGCCGCACGTACTTCACGTCGTTTAGTTGGTATGAGTGAGTTTGATAAAGCTAAAGATAAAATAATGATGGGCTCTGAGCGTAAGTCTATGGTGATGAGTGAGTCAGAAAAAGAAATGACGGCTTATCATGAAGCAGGTCATGCTATTATTGGCCGTTTAGTGCCAGATCATGATCCTGTTTATAAAGTCAGTATTATTCCTCGTGGTCGTGCATTAGGTGTGACTATGTACTTGCCTGAGCAAGATAGATTTAGTCACTCTAAACAACATTTAGAAAGTAATATTTCTTCGTTGTACGGTGGTCGTATCGCTGAAGATGTTATTTATGGCAGTGATAAAGTATCAACAGGCGCTTCAAATGATATTGAACGTGCAACAGATATTGCTCGTAAAATGGTCACCCAATGGGGCTTGTCGGATATGGGGCCAATGCTTTTTGCTGAAGAAGAAGGCGAAGTTTTTTTAGGTCGCACCTCTGCTAAATCACTGCATATGTCTGACGAAACAGCAAAAGCAATAGATCAAGAAATCAAATCAGTTATTGATAGAAATTATCAACGTGCTGAGAAAATGATCAAAGATAACATGGATATTTTACACGCCATGAAAGATGCGTTGATGAAGTATGAAACCATTGATGCATTACAAATTGATGACTTAATGGCAAGAACTGAAGTAAGATCACCAGCTGACTGGGATGATAGTGATTCTAGCTCAAGCTCGAATTCAAACCAAGATGGTAATACAACACAAAATAAAGATGATGTTGTTGAATCAAAAGCCAAAGATGAGCCAGTAAAAGATAATATCAGCCCTGATTTGTCAAATCCTAGTGATACACCGGCAAAATAATATTTTTTAAAAGTATAAAAAACCTCGATGGTTACTTAATTTAAAGTAAACACCGAGGTTTTCTTTTATGTAAAGATAAATTATGAATAAAGCAATTCAGTTAAATGCTGTAAACCTAGATTTAGATCAAGTGCAAGTTATGGGTATTTTAAATGTTACCCCTGACTCGTTCTCTGATGGCGGACAATTCGCTAATTTCGAGCGCGCCCTCAAACAAGTTGAGCTAATGGTTGAAAATGGCGTTGATATCATTGATATCGGTGGCGAGTCTACTCGCCCTGGTGCACTCGATGTTAGTGAAAAAGATGAAATAGCGCGAGTAATACCTTTACTAAAAGCGATAAAGTCACGATTCGAAATCAAGGTTTCTATTGATACCAGTAAAGCGGCTGTTATGAGTGAAGCCATTAGTTATGATGCCGATATGATTAATGATGTTCGTGCCTTGCAAAATGAAGGCTGTGTTGATGTTATTGCACAAAGTGATGTTGATGTTTGCTTAATGCACATGCAAGGAATGCCAAGAACAATGCAAGAAAACCCTCAATATAAAAATATTATTGATGATATAGTAGCGTTTTTTGCAGCGCGTATTGACTGCTGTCAGAAAAAAAATATTAGCAAAAAGCGGTTGATTTTAGATCCCGGTTTTGGCTTTGGCAAAACCCTTGAACATAATTATCAAATGCTGGCTCAGTTTTCTTTATTCAAACAACTTGACTTACCTTTACTTGCCGGGATTTCTCGTAAATCGATGTTAGGAAACTTATTAAGCCGTGACGTAGAACAACGTTTAGCCGGTAGTTTGGCTGCCGCTATTGTTGCAGTGCAACAAGGTGCGAGTATAATACGTGTACATGATGTTGCAGAAAGCGTTGATGCTTTAAAAGTTTTAAAAGCTGTTAGTCAATATAACAGTTAAACAGTATTTTACTGTCCGTTTAGTTTCATAAGAAAACTAAAATAATAGAAAGTAATAGAAATTAATAGCGAAGGAAAAAATAATGTCTAGTCGTAAATATTTTGGCACTGATGGTGTACGTGGTTTAGTTGGACAATACCCAATCACTCCTGAATTTGTAATGAAGCTAGGTTATGCTGCGGGTAAGGTATTAGCTGCACAAGGCACTAAAAAAGTACTAATAGGTAAAGACACTCGTATTTCAGGTTACATGTTAGAGTCGGCATTAGAAGCTGGTTTTTCCGCAGCAGGCGTTGATATTGGTTTACTTGGCCCTATGCCAACGCCGGGGATTGCTTATTTAACAAAAACATTTCGCGCAGAAGCCGGTATTGTTATTAGTGCTTCTCATAACCCTTATTACGATAATGGCATAAAGTTTTTCTCTCAAGATGGTCAAAAACTACCAGATGAAATAGAGCTCGCTATAGAAGCTGAATTAGATAAACCTATGGCTTGTGTTGAATCAGCGTTGTTAGGTAAAGCAAACCGTATTGAGGATGCTGCCGGTCGCTATATAGAGTTTTGTAAAAGTAATTTTCCAAGTCAACATTCATTAAAAGACTTAACCATTGTGGTAGATTGTGCCCATGGCGCTACCTACCATATTGCTCCAGATGTTTTTCGTGAACTCGGTGCAACGGTTATTGAAGTAGGAACATCACCAAATGGTACTAACATTAATGATGGCTGTGGTGCTACTTCAATGAAAGCGATCAGTGCCGCTGTGGTTGAGCATAAAGCTGATTTAGGTATTGCTCTTGATGGTGATGGCGATCGTTTAATGATGGTTGATCACACAGGTTATGTTATTGATGGTGATGAAGCAGTCTATATTATCGCGTGTAATGACTTAAAATCAGGCTCTTTACAAGGTGGTGTTGTTGGCACACTAATGAGTAATATGGGACTTGAACTTGCTCTAGAAAAGCTCGATATACCTTTTGCCCGTAGTAATGTTGGTGACCGCTATGTGATGGAAATGCTTAGAGAAAAAGGCTGGCAGCTAGGTGCTGAAAATTCAGGTCATATTATCAATTTAAACCATACATCAACAGGCGACGGCATTATTGCGGCTTTAAACGTACTTACTGCGGTTTGTCAGCTTAATAAATCGCTTTTTGAATTACGCCAAGGCATGACAATGTTGCCACAAATTTTAGTGAACGTTCGTTTTAGCGGTGACAATGACCCTATTAACTCTCCTAGTGTGCAAGCTTCAGTTGATAAAGTGAATGAGATCTTATCTGGTCGAGGTAGAGTATTACTTAGAAAATCAGGCACAGAGCCTTTAATTCGGGTTATGGTTGAAGGCTCAGAGCTAGAAGAAGTGACTAATCTAGCAAATGAAATTGCTGAGGCAGTAAAATTAGCCAGTTAGTACATTTTAGCGTTTCTTATGACTAAATAAGCAACAATTTGATGAAGTATTTGCCTTGAAGGGGTTAGATTTACAGTTATTACTTGTAAGTTATTCTCAGGTTAGTTAATATCTCGCGGCTTCATTTTACAATACATTGAAAAGTGGATAGAGGATAAAAAATGACTAGACGCGCAATCGTTGCTGCTAACTGGAAAATGAATGGTGATTTAGCATTAGTTGATACCATGGTTTCTAGCTTACAAAACATTGAATTACAAAATAATGTTAGCGTAGTTATTTGTCCTAGTTCGCCTTATTTATCTAGCTTTGTTGATAAGGCAAAAAAAGCAGAATTGAATGCCGCTATTTTTACTGGCGCACAAAATGTTAGCGAACATAAAAATGGTGCTTTCACTGGCGAAATTTCTACACAAATGTTGCAGGAATTATCAGTAAAATTTGTTATTATAGGTCATTCTGAGCGCAGAAGTTATTATAAAGAAACTTCAACGCAGGTAGCGCATAAAGTTAATGCCGCATTAAGTGCTGGATTAACCCCAATATTATGTATTGGCGAAAGCGAAGCAGAGCGTGCAACAGAGCAAACTGAAATAGTACTTGCTTCTCAATTACAACCTGTGATTGATGAAATAGGCATAGAAAAATTTATTGATGTTGTTATTGCTTATGAACCCGTTTGGGCCATAGGAACTGGAAAAACAGCATCAAATGAGATGGCACAAGAAACACATCAATTTATCCGTCAGTTTTTAGCGAAGGCTAACGAACACGTGGCGGCTAAAGTGCCTTTGTTATACGGTGGCAGCGTGAATGCGTCAAACTGTGAAGACTTATTTGCGCAAGCTGATATAGACGGTGGTCTTATTGGTGGCGCTAGTTTACAAGCCGAGCAATTTAAAATTATTTGCTCAGCAGCGAAAGGAAAGTAAAAATGTTGTATCAAGTTTTAATTATTGCCTATGTTCTTATTGCACTAGCACTTATTGGTTTAGTGTTAATTCAGCAAGGCAAGGGTGCCGATATGGGCGCATCTTTTGGTGCAGGCTCATCAGCAACAGTATTTGGCTCAGGTGGTTCGGGTAATTTCTTAACTAGAACGACCACATGGTTAGCCATTGCTTTTTTTGTTATCAGCTTGGTATTAGGTAATTTAACGGCCAATCGTACTAAAGCGGTTGAAGAGTGGAATGACCTCAGCACACCAGTTAGCGAACAAGGTATTGCAACTGACGCTATTCCTAGTGATAAGATTGATGGCAGCGCTGAACCAACGCTTAGCGAGAATAGTGATGTTCCGGCTGCAGATGCACCAACAACAAAAAAAGATGATAGTGACGTACCAAACTAACTATTTATCATAAAAGGTTTAATTGCGGATGTGGTGGAATTGGTAGACACGCATTCTTGAGGGATTGCAGGGTCTACAAATTAAGTTAGCTATTTAACCTCAATATTAGCAAGATAACTTATAAAAACAGATGGTTTAAATTTAGTAATGCGGATGTGGCGGAATTGGTAGACGCGTCAGCTTGAGGGGCTGGTGACTTAGGTCGTGGGGGTTCAAGTCCCCCCATCCGCACCACTGAGTTTATTCTTAATTATATAAAATAGAGCTTTAATGCAAAAATTGCGTTAAAGCTCTTTTTTTATGAAGATTCCAAAATCATTCCAGAATTATTCCAAAAGTATTATTATATAATCTCTATATTTTTTGAGTTTTCTAATAACTTAAATCGATTTGGAGTTAAAATTTTTACTTTTTACAGGTGAATATTTTGAATGAAATTAAATTAATTAATAATTATTTAGAGCAACTTTCTAATCGTATTAATGGCAATATAGCTGAGTTTAAAGCCCTTAATAATCACATAAGCGACATCCAATCGCTTTTGAATGGTTTTACTAAAAACTCCGAAAGAAATGCTCTGAAAGATGACTATAAGCCAATCATTGAAAAACCTCCTACAGATCATCGTCATCCTAATGACTTAATACGGATTAAAGAAGTTATTCAAATGACGGGGACTTCAAGGTCATTTATTTATTCCTGTATCAATCAGGGAAGCTTTCCAAAACCTATTCAGTTAGGTGCTCGTTCTGTGGCATGGCAAAGATGTAAAATTGAGAATTGGGTATTAAGTAAAATAAATAACTGAATTCTTTGTATTCGTTCCTAAAACAAAAAAACCGCCATGATGGCGGTTTTGATATGTGTTCTATATTTATTCTGCTTTTTTCCAATCAATAATAACATCATCAGCAGTTTTCCACTTTATATGACCTTCTCGATAAATCTTATTAGACTTTTCGTCTGCATGTGCAGCTCTCACCATCGAGTCATAACCATTATTATCCTGCCAGTGAATTGATAAGGCTCGAATGTCATGAAATCCTGCGCGATTTCTTCTAGTTTTTATTTCAGCTTGAATTCCTAGTTCATCTCTTAACTCGGAAAATCTTCGACTGATCTTTTCATTAGGTAACTGAGTTTCATGGGTTATACCATTGCCTAGTTCCCTACCGCTGTAACGCCTTTTTCGTGCTCTATGGACAATATATGGTGAAAGTACGCTATCTTCTCTACTTCTAGATATAATTCCTTTTATTTCATTATTAACAGGTATTCTTACATGGCTTGCTTCGTTATCTTCTGTTTTTTGTCTTATAACTTTTAAGTGGTCATCTTCTATATTCTTATATTGCATTGATGCTACTTCATTAACTCCCTGAGAAGTCTGTATTGCTAACTCCATAGCAATTTGTAACCAATAATCACCTTTATCACCTGCTAGTTTATAAATACGTCTAAAATCATCAAAATTTAACCTTGTTCTTGCCAAGGATGACTTAGATTTTTGCATCTTACGTTTTTTTCTAGCCGCAGGGTTTTCCTTTAGGACCCCTTGATCAACACAATTACCGAGCACTTCCTTTAAAATATAAAGGTAACGGTTATATCTGCTAGCGTCATTGTCACCGTCATATTTTGATAGAAAATTGTTTACATCAATTAGCGTTAAATCATTACAACTGATATCTTTAAAGTGCTCTAATACTTTTTGAAATTGCTGGCTTCGAACAGAAAGTGTTCTATCTTTCCATTGTTTTTCTTTAACTAGCCTTTCAAACATATTAGGTAAATATTCACCAAGAGGCTTTTGCTGTAATTTTAAAGATTCGATTTCCTTTGAGTCTTTGTAAATACCATGAACAAGTTCAGGATCAACTCTATAAGTACGATTATATTGAAAAGCTAACCTTTTAGCTTCTTTCAAATCTCGGAACGATTTGCTAGAACCATCAATACGATAAAATATCCAGAAGATTCGATTATCTTTAGATTTTTTTTCGTAAAGCCCTTGTGGAAGTTTTGCTGTCGTTTTTCCTCTAGGTCTAGCCATGATAATGTCCTCCTGTTCGACCATCTAACTCTATTGATTTATTTACTACTTCAACATAATAAATTCGCCCTATACGCACACCAGCAATTGTTCCATCGTTAATCATATTTCTTATCGTTCTAGGATCAGGCGCGGAGTCATTCGAAAATCGTAATCTTCGGTATTTATTAATGGTTAATAATGTTTTGTTAGTCATTTTCCACCCCCACAAGTATTTTCAATTGATAAACAAGTGAAAGTGCAAATTTATTATAGCTGGCTACTTTAACGGGTAAAGATTTTGTTTTTAATTTTTTGTTTAGCATAATTGCTCCAAGATTGAGATAGTTTTGGAGGGAACAGAGCAAAATAGCTAAGTTGTCCTCCATATCATAATTTTTGTAATGAAATTAAAGATCGTCATCGTTAATCCAATTTACTGAGTTAAAATTCTGTACAGTTTTAGTTTTTTACTATTTATCGTTTTTCTTTTTGGTTTACCTCCTAAATTATTTAACAGTATCTCTTCACTATCATGAGTTAATCTATTTAGTCATCTGAAACTAACGAAAAAACCTCTTTTTCAATTTCATAAACTTTAATCATAAATTCTTCAATTAAATCATCATTACTATTATTAAAAGCTTCTAATGCTTCTGATAATACTGCTACCCAACGCTGTTTTGATTCTTCAAATGTTTTCTTATTGAAATTTTCCTCAAGAGCAACGTTAGCTTCTATTTGTTTATCTTTGTGCTTTAAATATATGAGCATATCGTTTGCAATGAATATAGAATCTTCAATCATTATTCATTCCTCTTTCGTATGCCTTTGAATGATATGTTTTAATCCATGTCATAACTTCTACTTCATCCCATTGTTCATCACCACCAAATAGCATTACCTTGATCATTTTGAGCAATAATATTTTGTTGTTATGATCTAACTTGTAAGAAGCCTCCCTTAAGTTAATTTTTGGAGTGTCATTACAAATAGACATACCTAGATTTATCATGTAACGAAGTCCTGACGAAGAAGTTGGTTCTGTGCCAACAGCTACTTGTAGTTCTGTTTTTATACTCATACTTAATGTTCCTCTCTATTAGGTTGTTGTAATACAGGTATCAATCTTTCAACTGTGTTAATTAGTTTTATGTTGTGATTTATTACATCTTCATCTGAACATTTCTTTAAAATCCACAAGCTTGTTGCTAAAGATAAATATGCAAACTCAATTGCTTCTTCCTCATCGGGATGTGCATTTGCATGTAACAAGCTAAAATCTGTTTCCTCAATTAAATAAGCTGCTCGTTTATAGTGATAATCTTTAGATGATTGAGATATTTCGTTATTCATTTCTTTTCTCCATTTAGGTTTATAGTCTTATCAACTCGCTTGGTTGATAGGGTGGATTTTAGAGTGCTGATTGAATATTGCAAGTGCTTGATTTTCTCTTAACAGGCTGAAATAAAAGAAGAAAATATATAAAGATATTGTTAATTTTATATAATAATAAATATAAAATTTATGATGATAAAAAAGGCTAAATTTCAAAAAACTATTTTTAGTCTTATTTTTCATATATTTCGAATAGGGTTATTTAGGGAGAGAAACTTATTATTTTTTTGATAATACTTTCGTTGGATTTATAGTGATTTTTAACTCTTCTTTGTAATATTTTGTTACAAACCTATATGTTTTAATGTTTTTTATCGAGGGTTCTACTCACCAATAAGTTTTTCTCTGAAGTGTTTTTCTCCCGTATTTGAAAATAAACTTGTTTATTTTGGAGTCTGAGGGAATTTATTCCTTCAGCAAGTAGGAGGTTACATGCGAAGAATGAGTCGTAACCTCCTATCTTGTTTATATCGCTATTTATTCATAAAAAAACTAATAGCTATTAACTTAAGTTGTAACGCTCTGATTTTTAGGTTTTAAATCTAATGTTTAGTGCTAAATTTATAACATGTTAAAGAATTGGCTGGTTAAGACAAAAGCAATAAAAACAAGCTTTGGGCATATACACTATTTATCGAACCCTAAAACGAAATCACACAAATCAACAAGGATTGTTGTGCTGAGAGATTGTGCAAAAAAGATAATTAACGCTAATGATGTAAGAGCAGAATATCGAAAAGAGAAAAGAATAAAAGGAGCTTATCGAGTTAAAAATGAAGCTACTTCATTTATATTATCTATTCCACGAGATATCACGCAGTTGTCCGATGAGCAATGGAAAAAGCTTTCTGATCATGTTTTAAATCAACTTTGGCAACATGTTAATAAAAAAATTGAAATTAATAATGAAAAAAATTTAATTTATAATTTAAAAAGGCCAGATAAGAAACAACCAATTCTAAATAATATTTCTATGGGGGACTTTGCTAAACATTGCCATGTTGTTTTGCATGATGAGTCAGCTAATCCTGAAAAAAATAATCATCTACATATAATTGTGAGCAATATTATTAATAATGAAGTCATCAAACCAATAACACAATTGGGAGCTACTTATAATATTAAGCAAAGTTTTAACTTCGCTATGAAAAGGTTAGTTAATGAAGACCATATGAAATACACCCCAAAAAACTCTGTATTTGATGATAATGATAAAAGTTTTACTGATAAGAAAGGTGTACTTGAACAACCAAAGAATTATAGATTTGCCTCAACATTTAAATTTATTTTTGCGAGATTACATGCCAATTTCAACAATTGGGTACAAGCTGTATTTAATAAAGAAACACTAAAAGCAAAAGAATATGCTGAAAAAACAGCAAGTGATATCAATGAACTTAAAAGTAATAAAATTGATGAAGTTAGTATTATCTTGGAAACAGCAAAAACAATTGAAAAATTGAACGCTTTATCTGATCCTTTAAAAATTACAAATAAAGTCACAAATAAAACTCAAATTAGAAAAAGAAGAAGACGTAAAAAATTAAAAAATAATTCTCCAAAAAATTAATGACGACCAAATTTACTAATTTTTTTACCGCTTAATATTGTAAAAAAATATCGGCATGGTATTAATTATTATATCTAACAAATTTAAATACCATGAGTGAAGTATCATACGGACAATTAATAGACGCTAAAATTCGGTTCTACTTAAAAGAAAGGTATCCAACTACCTCTTCATTTTTATATCCCAACCAGTTTATGATTGATCAAATCGAATCAATTTTAGAAACACATCCAGAGTTGAGGACATTTAATTATCATCAACTAAGTATTAATGCGCTAATTAGCTTAGTTAAAAAATATATCAATGATGTGAAGGTTTATCATTCTATAGATGATGAAGTATTAATACTTGAAGCAAGCCCAACTAAATCATTTCTAACTATGAAAGAGTTTTTAATATTATTTATATTATCTTCTATTAATAGTATTTCATTGTTTCATTTGATTTTTTCTAAGAAAAAGTTGGAAACTATTAAATGTAAAGACTATGAATCATTTGCTTATATTTATGAAAATAGCGCAGCTATTAAAAATGAAGATAAGCTGCATTACCATTTTGTTAGTTCAATTTTTTCAATTGTTAATCATATTTATCTGTTACCTGATGAATTTATAAAACGGAAAACACTATTGCCTAAGTTACCGAATAAGTTTGGTAACGATACTATTGTTGATTATATTGAAAATAACCACCAGACTTTAAATGTTGAAGATGCTTTACTTACAAAATATCTAATAAACCTGCATCAAAATATCGATGCAGCTAAATTATCTCAACGTAAAAATAGTAATAAACTATAGCGATTATATTGGTATAAATTCAACGTTATTAATATTCATTCCTACTAATTTTCGTATATTCTCATTGTAAGTATTTTGTTTATTACTCTTATAAATAAGCTTTATTTTTTTATGATGAGAACCATGTAAAAATTCTTTGAATTTGTTATTTTTGACCATCGTAAATATTGTATTGAATAAACGGCTAGGGGCTTTAGGTATCTTATTATTGTAAGTAAGTTGCTTCAATTTTTTCCATTTAGTTAGAGTACCATCAACACCAAAAATGCTATATCTTCGGTAGTTGAATTTATCTGCATGTGCTTCAATTTTCTTATAGTTATTCTGCTCATTTCTATTTTCTTGAGGTGTATTTTTAGCTAACTTTGGATTATAAGCTTTGGAATTTATACATCGATACACATGTTTATTTATGTACTCAACAATCGCTTTATTAACTGGTTTTTGAGTGCCACTCTCACAGCGACCTTGCCTAAAGTTAACTGAGGTTCCTTTTATAAAATCGTCAGTATACTTGAGGAATTCTTGCTCGGTATAGTTATTAATCCATTGCTTAATTGATTCAATATGTTCGCCTTCACAATAGATGAGCATATGGGCATGCAGTGCCATTGATTGATGTGGCTCTTTACTTAAGTGACCATACCTTTTAATTTTTTTTGCATGAAACCTAGTCGTTAACTTTTTAATAATATTATTTATGAATTTATTATTATCATTTGGCGTTAATTGGCCATTCCAAGAGTTCTTGCCTGTGATGGGCTTAATATGAAAAACAGCAGGGCAGGTTATAGTTGCCATCAACCAATGGTGTTTATTGAAAGCCGCAAACTCAGCTATTTGCATTGCATTACTGTAAGCCGCTTTAGCCCTGTTTTTTTTATTTTCTTCTAAATCGATTTCTTTATTATATTTCTTGTTTAAATGTTTTTGATTGAATATTTTTTTGTTTTGAAATTCAGTAACAGAATAATCAGTCATGTAACGAGCTTTTTTATCATGATAAAACTGAATGACAGCGTAAAACATACCTGCGGATTTTCTAAGTAGATTTAGTAAATAGTCTTTATCTTTTAAGCGTTTAATTTTTGCTGCAATCGTGCCACCTGAAAAGTCATCTAATGTTAAGCCAAATGCTATGCGAGTGTTTAAGTTAAGAAAGTCATAGGTTAAGTCAGTTTTTCGATATGCAAAGTGTGTTTTATTATTCTCGAATGAGAATAAAGCTGAGTGTTTTATGAAATATTCAGAAATTGTGTTTGCGACATTTGGCAAATCTCTAATTTTTATAATATCTGATTTTTTTAATCGAGTGATCTCCTCAAATGTGAACGTTTCGGATGCTGTATTTTTTATTATTATTATTTTTTGTTGAGTCATTATATTTTCCTTTTTATTCTCTATGTATATATGAAAAAAAATGACTTGCAACAGATTGGTTAAAATGATTTCTTCTTTGATTTTAAAGGGATATATAAAGATATAAGTAAGGTTGCTGCTATGTTTTTTATTATTATATTTTTAAACGAATGTATTCTTTGATGATGAGATAGTTATTCTAATATAGTCCTAAAGAAGAGTATTTTTGATGTGATTTTTTATGATTATATTAATGGTACAGGCATCAATTATTGTCACCATTTATTACTAATAAAATTTATTTGGATTTTTTTTTATTGTATTTAAAGTTCTAAGATTTTTACATTAAAAATAAATGCAAAAAAAACGTCTATTAAGTCTTGATTTCTTTTTTAGATATGTAAATTTGAAGAGAGAGGACTTTTTAATCATGAAAATTGCATATATCCGAGTATCAAGTACAGAACAGAGTTTTGAATCACAAATTAAATTTTTGCAATCCCAAGGTTGTGAAAAAATATTCAAAGAAAAAATATCAGGTAAAGAAAAAAATAAAAGGTTAGCGTTAAATCAGCTTATAGATTTTGTTCGAGAAGGGGATGTTGTTCACGTAACTAAAGTAGACAGGCTTGCTAGAAATACGCTTGATGCACTTCAAATTGCAGAGAAACTAAATAGTAAAAATGTTGGTTTGGTGTGCCACGACTTGGGTAATACAGATATTAATTCAGACATCGGAAAAGTGATATTTTCAACGATTTCTGTAATAGCTGAATTTGAACGAAAGCGCATTGCTCAAAGAGTTTCTGAAGGACGAGAACTAGCAAAACAAAAAGGAAAGCACTTGGGGCGTTTTAAAGATATTAATTTAAGAAATGAATTTGAAAAAATTAAAGATCTTGGTTTAGCTAAAAGTGAAATGGCAAGAAGGTTAAGTTGTAGTAGAGCTACTGTTTATAATCTTCTGAATGAATATGCTAAAACAAAATAAAGGCAATCACGATCAAAGTTAAATACTTTAGCTTTTGGTATGATGAAGGATGTTATATGATAAATAATTATCTATTAAATATTTAATAAACAAGCTTATTATAATGTTATAAACATTGTTAGTGCCTATGTTAGGGAAGATTCATGGCTAGAGAGAAAAAGTTAATTGTAGGTGCTATCAATATCACCATACAACCTCACACACCTCAAAAATATTTAGAACTTTTTAAAGATACCTATAAACTTAAAAATACCGTTAATATCTCAGGTGATCAATATGGATTGTTGGCGAACATGCACAAAGTCGATAGAGATCAGGATGAACCAGGGCCAATAACGGGTGACATTTTTAAATTTACTAATATTGATAAAAATGCTCAATGGTTTAATGTTTCAACAAACGATTTTGCCAGTGAAGATGATGTTGACGCAGTTAATATCCCTGAAAATTTAAAGCCAAACTCCTCTCGTTTTTCGTATATATTTTTTCCTGAGCAACATCTACTTTTTTATGAAGGCTATTATGATGGTAATTCTTTTGGTCCATCTAACGCTGAACGCTTTATTTCTCGATTATTCAACGTAGACTCTATTGTTGAAAAATATGGCAAAGTTGATGTCACTCATGTACCTGAAGCTAATGCGCTTTCTGAAGCATTAAAATTACCATTTAAAGAACGAATTGAAATGGTAGTAAAAACGCCTAATCCTGATAATCATGCCGAAGCAGAACGTAGAGTAATGCAAAGAATGCGTGCTCAAAATGTGGAAACTTTTGAGCAAAAATTTAAGGCTGTTCAAGGTGAATCTATTGAAATGGATAACGACCTTGAGACTATGGCTCATATATCGGCTAAAAACGGTAGTTTCTTTATAAAAGGTAAAGATCATAACTTTAAGCCAATAGAATTCTCTACAATCAAACACCCATTAAAAATCACTGAATATTATGATCCTGATGTTGAATCAGCGTTTGAATTATTTTTAAGGGTTGCTTCGTCAATGAAAGATGTAGTTACTGAGTGGTTTAGGCGATGAATGTCAACGTCTTCCAAAGGTATTGGCAAACTTATGGAGGTATTTCTGCGCTGCTAAAAAGTCCTTATCTTTGGATTTCTATTGCGATAACAGCATTATTATTTCCTCATTGGTCATCAACTAATTGGTGGGATGATGTTTTATCTATAATGCCAAACTTGCTAGGTTTTTCACTTGGTGGCTATGCCATGTGGATTGCGATAGGTGACGATAGCTTTAGAAAATTGATTAGTGGTGAAGATGAAGATGGTACTGCTTCACCATACATGGAAGTCAATGCAGCATTTGTACATTTCATAGTCTTACAGATTTTATCAATGTTACTGGCTTTAACTGCAAAAGCCTTTTCATTTCCAGTGAGTGTGAATAACCCTGTAGTTGTCTTTTTTGGGGAATATTACAAACTTATTTGCCTTGTTGGTTATGGATTTTCATATCTCATATTTATTTACGCATTACTTTCTGCACTCGCAGCAACTTTTGCATTATTGAGAGTATCTTCATGGTATGACACTTTCCATACTCACCAGAAAAAATGTGAAGTACCAGTAACAGATAACGAACAAATACTTAAAGAATTACAACGTATTTCCCAACTTATTGAGAATATCGTTAATAAAAAATAAAAAATAAAAAATAAAAAATAAAAAATATTATTTTTTACTTAATAGAGAATTATATGAAAATTACTTATACCGAAGTAGAACAAAATTTACGTGACTTATCTAAAAATATTAATGAAAAATCTTATATCTATGATCTCCTTTCGTGTTTCGGTACAGCCAAAGCAACCATTACTAGATTAAAAAATAAATTCAGTAATACGGATGAACTGGTATCAAATGGACAGATTCATTTTAAATATACTGATAATAACCTTGAAGAAAAGCTTAAAGAATTATCTAACTCCAAATCATTAAAGAAAAATAAAGTTCGCTTTGTAGTCGTTACTGATTACAAAACTGTTTTTGGTTATGACACTAAATTAGATGAAACCATACAAATAGCAATAACTGAATTACATTATGAATTTGAATTTTTCTTACCAATGGCAGGTATGGAAAGAGCAAGTTTAGCTACTGAGTCTGTTGCTGATGCAAAAGCTGCCGAGAAAATGGCAAAGCTATTCGATGTGTTAAAAGGTGAAAACCAAACAGAAACTGAAGAACAAATTCATGCCATGAATGTTTTTCTGTCGCGTTTATTATTTTGTTTTTTTGCAGAAGACACAGGCATATACGAAAAAGATCAGTTTACCAAAACGTTAGGGGCTTTAACTCAAGAAAATGGTAGTGATGTTCATATATTCCTTGAAGAGTTGTTTGAAGCTCTAAATAGTAAAGATAGAACGCAATGTTCTAATAATTTAGCATCATTTCCTTTTGTTAACGGCGGTTTGTTTGCAGATAAATACGAAGCCCCAAAATTCAACACAAGAGCAAGGCGAGCATTATTAGAATGTGGATCTCTCGACTGGTCTAAAATAAATCCAGATATATTTGGTTCAATGATCCAAGCTGTGGTTGATGATAAATATCGCTCTCATATGGGAATGCACTATACCTCTGTGACTAATATTATGAAGGTGCTTGAACCGCTTTTTTTGACTGATTTAAATGAAAAATTTTTAAACATTTTAGGTTCAGATGAATTAACGGCTACAAAAATAACCAAACTGAAAAAATTGGCTATTAGGCTTTCAAAACTAAAAATTGCAGATATGGCTTGTGGCTCAGGTAACTTTTTGATTATTGCGTATAAGGAGGTTCGATTACTTGAAATCTCTATCTTAAGGGAGGTTAGAAATTTAGAAGGCTCCACTAATCAAATCAATTTACTAATGGAAGTAGACGCACAAGAATCTGGTATTTCAATTGGCCAGTTTTATGGTATGGAATATGATGATTTTGCTTCTGGTATAGCTGTTCTATCAATGTGGCTTATAGAGCATCAATTAAATCAAAAGTTTAATGATGAATTTGGTACAAGTAATACAACACTACCTCTTAAATCACATAATACAATTAGGCAAGGTAATGCATTAAGGGTTGATTGGAAAAGTATTCTACCAAATGAGGGGGAGGTCTATATTGTTGGGAATCCTCCATTTTTAGGTACTTCGATGCAGACAAAAGAGCAAAAAGAAGATATGGATATTGTTTTTGCGGGCATCTCAACTATTAAGAAGCTTGATTATGTTTCCTGTTGGTTTAAGAAAGGGAAAGATTTTATTCAAAACTCAGCTGCAAAGTGTGCTTTTGTTGCAACCAACTCCATTTGTCAGGGAGAACAAGTTTCTATGCTTTGGAAGCACATATTGATTGACGGAGTCGAAATAGGATTTGCATTTACATCTTTTAAGTGGTCAAACAGTGCAAAATATAATGCAGGAGTATCTTGTATTATTGTGGGATTAAGGACAATATCCAAAGATCCCAAATATATTTTTCAAGATAAAATAAGAATTGGCAGTGATAATATAAACGCCTACCTTTCTCCAGCCTCTAATATTTTTGTTGATAAAGAGAAAAAGCCAATATTTGACATACCAATTATTGACTATGGAAGTAAGGCTACCGATGGTGGCAACCTTATTTTATCAACGGAAGAAAAAAATGAGTTACTTGAGCTGCATCCAGAATCAAAGACATTAATAAAAAAATATTTAGGCTCTGATGAATTAATAAAAGGAAAAGTTAGGTGGTGTTTGTGGGTGAACGAAGAAGACTTAGATTTAGCCAACTCTATTGATTTTATTAAAAATCGAATCGAGCAAGTGAAGTTTATGAGGCTAAACAGCACTAAACTTTCGACCAGAAATTATGCAAAAACGCCATTCCATTTTGAGCAAGACCGTTATCAGCAGCATACATCATTATTTATCCCATCTGTATCTTCTGAAAACAGAAAGTACATTCCTATGGAGTATCAAGACAAAGATACTGTAGCTAGTAACGCTAATTTTGCGGCATATAATTGTCCTCTCTATATATTTGCATTGCTAACAAGTTATATGCATACGCTATGGGTTAAAACAGTTGGAGGTAGCCTTGAAACTCGAATTCGTTATTCAAATACGCTTTGTTATAACACTTATCCTATTCCTGAAATGGATGAAAGCGAAAAATTAGTATTAGCTGAGTTTACAAAGAAAATTATTAGAGAAAGAGTCATTTCTGGTAAATGTTTAGCTGAACTGTATGACCCCAAAAAAATGCCAAATGGTTTGAAAGATACCCATTCAGAATTAGATGCTTATGTTGATTTTTTATACCAAAAATCGGTAAAAGCAAAGCAGGCAATAACTAGTGATCCTCAAAGGTTAGAAATACTTTTCAAGATGTATGCAGATAAGAAGGAAGCCAGCTAATGACAACTAATTTTGTAGAAGTAAATTATCAAACTAGTTCCACTAGTGTTAATACTAACGCAATGGGAATGCGAGAAATGCAAGAGCGAGCTTTTGAGGCTCGTAACGCTCAGTATTTGTTGCTCAAATCACCACCTGCTTCAGGTAAGTCTAGAGCTTTGATGTTTATTGCTTTGGATAAAATGAAGCACCAATATATTAAAAAAACTATCATTGCAGTACCCGAAAAGTCTATTGCTGGTTCATTTCTTGATACTGATTTAATGAGTTATGGTTTTTATAGTGATTGGCATGTAAAACTTGAAAACAACTTATGTATAGATGCAAGTAGTACGGCTGTTGAATTCAAACGATTTCTTAAATCTGAAGATTCAGTTTTAGTATGTACGCATTCTACTTTACGCAATTCATTCAACTCATTAACAGCAAATGATTTTGATAATTGTTTAATTGCAATAGATGAGTTTCATCATGTTTCATCAAATGATGATAGTCGTTTAGGTTCATTGCTAGAAAAGGTAATGGATGATTCAAGTGCTCATATATTAGCAATGACAGGTTCTTATTTTAGAGGTGATTCTGAAGCTGTATTAAAGCCTGAATATGAAAATCAATTTGATAAAGTTACCTATAATTATTATGAACAGCTTAGTGGGTATAAGCACCTTAAATCTTTAGCTATCGGCTATCACTTTTATCAAGGGACATACATAGATCAACTTGAAGAGGTATTGGATACTGACAAGAAAACTATACTACATATACCTCATCGAGGAAGTCGAGAAGCTTTACCCAATAAATATAATGAAGTTAACCTTATTATCGATTCCATTGGAGAAATTGATCATATTGATGATGAGACAACCGTAATTCATGTAAAAAGAAAAACTGACGGTAGAATTATTAAAGTTGCTGATTTAGTTGATGATAAAGATGGCGGTAAAAACAGAGATAGAATTCAAAAATATTTAAGAGATATAGACCATGTGGATGATATAGATCTGATTATTGCTTTAGGTACGGCCAAAGAAGGCTTTGATTGGTCATATTGTGAGCACTCTTTAACTATAGGCTATCGAGGTTCATTAACTGAAATTATTCAAATAATAGGGCGTTGTACTCGCGATTCAGATAATAAAACTCACGCTCAGTTCACAAACCTTATTATCAATCCTGATGTAGCAGATATATTAATTAAAGATTCAGTAAATAATATGCTTAAAGCTATTACTTGCTCACTATTGATGGAGCAAATTCTGGAACCACGTCTGAATTTTCGCTCTCCTAGACCTAAAGATGACTCTGATAATGATATTAACAATGGAGAATTTGATTCTGAGTTTGATAAAGAGCAAGCAGAATTAAGAAAAAAAGAAGCAGAGAAAAAGAAAGCTGGTACTGTTGAAATTAAAGGTTTTTCTGAACCAAGTACCGATAAAGTCCGAAAGATAATTGAAGAAGATATGACAGAGCTTCAGGCTGCTGTACTCCAAGACAATATAATGCAAAAAGCAATGGCTGGTTCTATAGATGCTGAGGTTGCCAATACAGTTTACTTGCCTAGAATAATTGAAGAAAAATTCAAAGGTGCAGGTTTAACTGATCAAGAGGTTGAAGAAATACGTCAACATTTTGTAGCTGAAGCATTAATAAAACCATCAAGAATTGAAGAAAAGAAAAACTCTGATGGTACGGTTTCTAGATTTATAATTATGGCAAATACACAATTTGACTTAGACAACCTAAGCATAGATTTGATTGATACTTGTAATATTTACGAAAATGCTTTTGATGTGGTTTCAAAGTCAGTAGATCCACCTGTGCTTAAAGCTATTAAAAATGAAATTGATTCTCAAAAGTTAACAATAACTAAAGAAGAAGTTCTTATTTTATTTAAAGAAGGTAAGGTTGAAGATTTCTATGCAAAAAACAATGGCAAGCATCCGTCAATGGATTCTAATGATCCATTAGAGCGTAGGCTAGCTGAAGCTATTTTATTTGTTGAGAAGATGCGTCAACAACAGGGAATATGATCATGGATGATGTAGATTTTTTGGATACGGTATTAAAAGCAGATAAGTATGGCTGGATTTCCAAACCTAAGTCAAAAACAAAAGCAGTTGTTACTTCCTTATTAGATGACTTTAATGAAATAAATGATTTCTACCGTGAATTTAAACGTGCTCCACAAGAAGGTGGAGATATGATTGAGTTTAAGCTGGCAATAAAGCTTGAAAAAATCCAGTCAGATATTTCTCAAGTTAATGATTTGAAGGATTATGATGAATTTAATTTGCTGGAGGAACAAAGCGATATTTTGAATGATGAACCTGTGGAAAAAGAGGAAATAAATTCATTGGAAGATGTTTTAAATTCAAGCTTTTTTAATAGTATTTCTCCTTCAGAAAATAGTGCATCAAATATCTTTAATATCAAGAACGTCACTGATCCTGAAATTATCAAAGAGCGTAAGAAAGCAGTAGAAATTGGCAAGACTATAGCTTGTGATAATTTCCATGTTTTTGAACCTTTATTTAAAAATGTCCAACATGAACTATCTAAATCAACCAAGATATTAGGAGCTATTGCTGCAACAGAATTATCGGTATCTGAGTTCAAAGTAGGAAATTTTTACTTACTCAAAGGTATGTTGTTATACATTGATTATATGAGTGAGGTATTTCGAGGTACTGACCGAGATGATTGTAGATTGGTTATTATCTTCGAAAATGGTACTCAATCAACCATGCTTTTGCGCTCATTAACTAAACGCATACGTGAAGATGTAGGAGCAAAAAGAATACTGAATATAGATGCTTCAGTATTTAATGCTAAACGTGTACGTGCTCAAGATGAGTTAGATTTTGATCAATATGTCATCAAAGAAAATAAAGCTAATGGTTACATATACATTGCTAAAACATTAAAACCAGATTTAAAGAATAGCTATAAGCATTTGTATAAAATTGGTTTAACAAAACGTGATGTAACTGAAAGGTTTAAAGAAGCACCAAAAGACCCTGCATTTTTAATGTATGAAGCTGAACAAGTTAAGATAATTCCGTTACATGGGTTGAATTTAAATTCAGTTGAAGGAGCTATTCATTCTTTATTTGGTAGTTGTCGATTAGATATTGATGTTACAGGTGTAGACGGTAAAAATCATAAACCTAAAGAGTGGTTTAATGTACCCATTGAAGCAATCAATGATGCTGTTACCTTGATTGAAAAACAGACTATACATTTATATCGCTATGATAATAAATTGCAACAGCTAGTTAGACGTTAATTTTATGGATGTAGGTACATTAAGTTTAAATATGAATTCACCAATTAGTATATTAATTGGTGAAAATGGTTGTGGTAAAAGTTATGTTTTATCAGAATTAGCGAGAACATCGGTTCGTGAAAGAGAAAGTGTTATTGCAATAGCCACCTCTGTATATGATAAGTTTCCAAGAAGAAACTTTTCTAAAAATTTCCACTATATGGGAGGGAGGTTAGGAAGGTTTATCCCACGAGAAGCAATAAAACAAGCAATTTCTCAAATGGACTCTAACAATTCGAAAGACTTTTTTACTTTTTTTAAGGTGTTAGATTATGTTGGTTTCGATCAAAAAATTGGTTTTAAACTTTCAGGCCTTGAGCATTTATTCGATGATATTGTTGATAATATTACTGAACTAGATGAGGTTCAAAAAGATGAGTTGGATAGAGTTCTCTATGGGTTAACAAGTGATAAATATAATGCAGAGAATGATATTTTATGGTTTAACAGAGACCATTTGTATCACGAAGTTTCTGATGAGTTTTTAATTAATCTTTTATCATTTGAAGCAATATTAAAAAAACATAAACTAATAAAATCAATTGATATTTACCTTTCTAAAAAAGGGGAAACATTTCCTTTATCAAGTGCTAGTTCAGGAGAGCTTTCACTTATTTCAACCTTAATATTCATATCTTCATTTATTCAAGATAATACTTTGATACTAGTTGATGAGCCTGAAAATAGTCTTCACCCTAAATGGCAAAAAGAATATATAAGTATGATTATGGACTTATTTTCTTATTTTAGGCCAAATATAATTGCAGCTACGCATTCACCAATTGTAATTTCAGGCTTACATAAAGAGTTAGAGGTTGATATACATAAATATACTGACTCTGGTTTTATCAAAGTCAGTCAAAAAGCTAAGAATGCTGAAGACATTTATGATGCATTGTTTGACATTATTACTCCTGCCAGCAGGGAGCTTTCTAATAAATGTGCAGAAATACTTAATTCATTTTCAGATGAAAATACTTCGTTGGAGGATGCTAATTTAGTCCTAAATCAATTTATTGATAAATCTTACGATGAACAACAAATTACATTCATTAATGGTGTTAAAGATTTATTAATACAGATTAATGAAAAGAGAGTTGTTTAGTTATGGCTAAGTTGAGCTTTAGTGTTTCTGATATTTCACAAATGAGGTTGTCCTCCAATTTAGGTCACTTATCTTGGTCAAATGCCAGATTAGAAACCGTAAAACGTAAAATAAAAGATCATCACTTAGAAAGACAAGAATATTGCTGCTGTTACTGTAATAGAAATATTTATGGTGAATTTAGAATGGTAATTGATATTGAACATATAATTCCTAAATCAGAATGTTTACCACATATGTTTACTCAAAAAAATCTCAGCGTTGCGTGCAAGCGTTGTAATATGAATATAAAAAAAGCTGATTTAGGTTTTTTAACAACAGAGTTAAATTTATTACCCAATCGATTATTTAAGTCAAAATATTATAAGTTTATCCATCCAAATTTAGATAATTATGACTCACATCTCATGCTATATAGCGTACAACAAGGAAGGAAGAGATTAATAAAATATAAGGTAGTAAACGAAAGCAATAAAGGAGAATTTACATTTGAATATTTTAAATTAAGAAGGTTGGAGCTTAACTCTTTTGACCTAGCACAGGATGCTACTGAAAGGGTTGAAGTAAATGATCCTGATATAGATATTCAATTTAATGATTTGGTTAATAATCTAAATAATTGATTTAAGAAAAATCTTAATATGGAATTCAAGTTTTAGTATGGTTCAAAATACCTTGAATAATCAATTGGCACTATCAGCAGAGCTTGAAAATAATTTGATTGAATTTTTAGCTTTAAACTTTTCTGTAAATGTAGCTAGAGTCAATGGGAGTCGTATTTTATCAAGCGTTGTTTATGAACACTCAGAAAGCGTAAAGATACTCATTTCTACAGGAAATTTAACATCAGCAACTGGTCTAGTGAGGTTGCAATATGAAGCTTTAGTAAGAGCTATATGGCTATTATATGCTGCATCTGATGTTGCTGTTGATAAATTAATGGCAGAGTTAACTAATGAAAGTGCTCAAAAAGCTAATAAACTACCGATGTTGAGTGAAATGCTAACAAAGCTTGAAGGTAAAGCTCCGATTGAAGCCATGGATGCATTAAATGAATTTAAAGAATATTCATGGAAAGCTTTAAGTTCATACGTGCATGGTGGCATTCATGCCATCAGTCGCCATAGTAAAGGTTATCCTGTCGAACAATTAATCCAGTTACTGAAAATTTCAAATGGGCTGTTAATTATGGCTGGCATGCTTTTGGTTATTTTATCGGGAGATCCGAAGCAAAAAGGTAAAATTCCAAGCATACAAATGAAGTTTAAAGATTGTCTACCTGATTTTAAATAAAACTCAATTATCTAAACAGGTATGCCAGTGATGGTAAATTCACAAGCTCATGTCTATTCATTAATCTAAGTTGATAATTTAGTGGATTCTCTGAAGCATCTTCTGTGATATCTATTTTCATAGAGGACAAAACAATTCCCGCTATTCCTTCATTAGTTTTAATATTAAAAACAGGTTTATTCTGTAAGTTTAAGTCAAGTAATGCTGTTTCAGGGTGGGGAAGTTTAGGATGCGGTGCAACCGTTATTATTAATTCAGAATTCCAATTTTTATCATTATGTAAATGATTGATCGAATTACTTCCTTTCTCTGCTAATTCAGCAGATAAGACTCTTGATAGTTTTAAGTTTATATAACCTTTGTTTTCCACATCAAAAGCTCGTGTATACCACTTTGTTCCAAGTTGAAAAATACTATGGGGAAATAGCTCCTTTGATGACTGACCTGAAGTGTTAGAAATATATTCCACTTTCAATGAGCAATTAGAGTAGATTGCTTGGGTTAAGTTAGAAATAACATCTTCAGCGTACTGGCTTTTAATATATTGAGTATCAATACCTATAAGCTTGTTTGTTGTTATTTCGTTTATCCATTCACCTGAAGACAGAAAATGTAGAGCAGTTTCATCATTATGATCAAAGTTCTTTTTAAAAGTAGTGTTATTCTTTACGTAACTTTTTGAACTAACGTCATAAATTATATTTTCAGGATAAAGCTTTCTGTATTCTTTTATATCTCTTGTTGCGGTAACAGAGCCAATATCAAAATGGTTTATTAGATCGTTACGTTGAAATGAACCGACATAAGTTAAATAGAAATCTATTAAAGAAAGTCTTTTTAAGTATTGAGATGACATAAAGATAACCATAATCATTTGTATGTGTATAAATTATCACTTACGTTCAAATGTGTACAGGTATATAATGATTTCAAGTTTTAAATTAAAGGTATTCTTGTGAAGATCGATAACTATTTCGAAGATATTAAAAGTAGAAAACCAATCAACTATCGTAGCTTTAAGAAAAAAGCGTTTGGTATTGGTTTGACTGATAGCGATCTTTTAAAGCTTTTTGAAGTAAAAAAATTCGATAATAATAAAGTCATTGTTAACATTATAAATGAAGATGAATTTAATAAGCTTTTCCAAAAATATAATGCCGTTGATACATTCAAAAATAGAAAAGAAGCGGCTCCTACAGGTCGTACTCATTCACTTAAAGTCAGTGGCACAACATTTAGTGTCAGGCAAGGTTTGAACCACCCATATACTGTAATTGTTAGAGATAATGGTAAAGTGGTAGCTAATACTGAGCCTAGAAATAAACTGCTTATTGTTGAAAATGAAGAAAATTTTATAAATATATCAGCTACACATGAATTCCTTAAAAAGCATGCAAATATTGATATTGAAGATATGGATGTTATGTTCGGAAGTGGTAACAGAGCAGCAAATAGTTATCTTTCAAAGTATTACTCTGGTTATGAAAAAGTGTTTTGCTTTTTTGATTTTGAACTAGGTGTTATTAAAACAGCACAATCTATTTATAAGCTTTTAAATGATAAAGAGGGTAACAAACTTGAGTTTGTTATTTCAGATAATGCACATAATGACTTGAAAAAATTTGGAGTTGATTTAAATACAAACCATATCAAAAAATTAGAAAAAATTAGGAATGAATGCAAAGTGTTAAGTAAAGCAGTTAATTTAATGATTAACACAGGGAAAATAATGGAACAGGAAGTATATCTATAATGAATTTAAATACGTTTACATCACTTATTGAAGAAAGTTTTGGTTTTAAATCACTTTGTTTGATCAACAGCTCTGCTCATGCTTTTACACACTTATTAATAAACCAACATTTAGTTTTATCAGGTGGAAATAACCAAGGAAAAACCGCAGCTTTGAATGTTGTTAAACTTTTCTTATTTCCTGAATTCAATTTTTCAAACTGTAAAACCAAGTTTGGTTTTCAGGGTAGAGACGGAACTTATTATTCAAAACAAGATAGTTTTGAGCATTATTTTCCGTCAAATAAATCTTTTATTATTGCAGAAGCTGAAAACCCTGAAGGAAGTTTTTGTGTAGTTTTATTCCGCTCAAGTGAAGAGTTTGGCTATGGAAGGGCTTTAGTACCATGTTCATTCGATGATATTAAAGACCTGTTTTGGAATTTTGAAAGTAACAATAACGAAAATATGGGTGAAGCTAAAAATTTAGATAAAGCTGAACTGATTAGTATTCTAAAGCAAAAAAAAGCTACGTTTGTAAACGATTCAAAAACACTATCAGAACACCTTTTTGGTGGTGCTAATAAATTAACTAGTCGAAGATTTTGTTTAGTACCATTAATTGATGGTGGAACTAAAGAATCAATAGAATGCTTGAGATCTTTAATCAATTTGGCTTTTGACTTAACAGCAAGTAATCAAGATACATTACCCAAAGTTCTATCTTCTGTCATCGAAATGGGTAAAGACAGAGAACAAAGTAAGGTTAAAGTTAATTTGCATAAATCCTTAGCTCAATTTAAAGAGTTAAAAAAACGAAAAGAATTATTAGAAAGAATAGAAAATCATCGTTTTTTGTGGGTTCAAACTGATAATTCCATTAAAGAATATAAGAAAGAACTAGTGGATGGGGCTAAATTATATTTTGCGATTAAACGTCAAATTGAAGCTGAACTTAAATCAATTGAACCAAAGCTTAAAGAGCTACAGCAAGAGCATGGAGAACTTAATTCAGCATATTTAGATGAAAGAGTGATTTTTAGAGCATTAAAAAATGAATTAATTGGGTTGAAAGCTAAATTAAAACAAAAGCAAGATGATTATAAGCCTGTTAAAGAAGAGCTAAAAACCTTAAATGAAACTATGGGTTCATGGGGCAGTAGTTGGAATCAAGAACAAGCCATTGCTGATTGCAAAAGTGACTTAGAAACTTATCAAAATATTGTAAATGCATTTAATGACGCTTCTAGTGCAGGAACTATGCTTGAAAAGGCACTTAAAAGGCAAAAGCAAATATCTGAAGAAGTTTCGACAATCAACCAATCAATTAACAATACCAATAGTTTATTGCTTGCTAAGGTGTCACCTGAAGCTGCTTCAGTTCTTAATACATTGAATGATAAATTTGCAGTGTTATCTTCAGAGGTAACACCTCAAGATTTAGAAAAAATTGAAGACTTTACTGCGCTATTTTCACTTGATAATAATAGGTTGTTTTTTTCTGAATCAGAAATCTATGGTGTTACGACCAAAAGCTTTAATATAAATCAGGTAGTTAATACTTTAAAAATGAGACTTAGTGCTAAACAAAAGGAGCTTGATAATATTGAAGATGAAGTACAACGAATAAACGATATTATAAAGGGTTTTCCAAAGGGAACTAGGGAAGAAGCTATTAAGGATAGGGATGAAGCTGTTCAGGAGCTGAACGTATTAAAAAGAGCAGAGTTTATCCCTCAAGAGCATCAAAATTTTGTTGATACGATTAAACGGTTAGAAGAAGAGTTTACGAGTAAAAGTAAACAACGAGATGAGCTTAGTGAAAAACAAGGATTAACTAAAACTAAACTTGATACATTAAAAGATGGTATCGATCTGCTTCAACCTAAACGTAACGACTTAACTAGGTATCAACAACGTATTCAAACAGCATCAATTGAATATCAAGAACGCTTCGATTCACTTAAAAACTTTAATGTCGATGAAACTTTATATGAGTTAAATGATGAATTCATTGATCAGTCTTACTCTAAAATAACATCTATAAAATCTTTTTATTCAGAATCTATCAGTAATCTAAAACAGTTATTTGCACAAAGTTTTATACCTGAGTTTGATGAACTGACTCATAAAACTCAATATCAGAGTCATGAAATTGATCATGCACTTATTGAGTTTGATACGCTTTTCAATACGGTTTATCAGAAGCAGGATCAATTATCTAACGAAATTCATGCTCATAACAGTGATGTGAATGCTGAAATTGAAGAAATTCGTGACGGTTCTAGGTTGATTGACAGTAAAGTGAATGAAATTAATTCAATCTTTGAAGGTAGGGAAATTTCAAACCTAGAATCAATAAAAATGCGAGTAGAAAAAAATACTCAATTTGATGAATTGATGGTTCATTTGGACAGAAATAACGTTCATGGCAATGAATTACTAGATGAAGAATTTTATGAACGTTTAAATTACTTTTGTCAGAGTCACTTTACTTCTAAAGACGGTATCACCACGATTCAAATGCAGAGTTTGATAAAGAGCGTGAAATATCAATATCAGAAAAAAGGTACTGATATTATAACTTCTAAGCCCCAATCTGGAGGTACAACGGCAGCAACCAACTGTATTCTCCTTGCTGTACTTATGAATGAATTGGTTAGTGATTCAGTAAAACTAAGCTTGCCTCTTGTTTTAGATGAAATCGGTAACTTAGATGACAATAATATTCCCGAAGTTAGAAAGGTTGCAGATCAATATGGTTTTAATGTTTTTGCAGCTACACCCGATTTAAATCCATCGGCTTTAGACTCATTGAATAATTTTGTGACATTGGGTGAGTTTGTCTGTGAAGGAGCAATTGAGCCTGAAGCTATTACAATTTGCTTCGATAGAGATGAATTTTTCGGTAAAGAAGCAGCTAAAACTCAGGGTTTAGAAAATGCTGAGGTAGTAAATTAGTGGCTACTAAAATTGATGCAGGTAAGTGTATCGAGCTATTCATCAAGTATAAGAACCTAATGTTTACACTCATTGATGAAATGGATCAGAGTGAAGCAAACTATGGTGTTAATCTTCATCTATATACAAGTGAATGTCGTAAGCTTATAAAATTATTAGAAAAGAATGACTCTACAGAAGCTAAACGAATTTCTTATGCTTTTGATTTAACCAATTTACAGCATAACGGTTTAATTGTTGGTGTAGATAAAAATCATAGCTCTAACAAAATAACATTTCAGACCTTTTTTATTGATTTGTTCAGGCATTTGGATAACAAGAGAGTAAAGAGCCTCTCAAATTCAGATTATGAAACAATTCGAATAGACTTTTTAGCTTTACTAGAAAAATTTAAGACAATTCCATTATCAAACGATAATGCTGAGTTTACTGAAACATATGAAACGCTTACTCAAAAGCTTACTGATACGTTAGTTTTAATAAAGCGGAATACTGACTCTTTAGACGGTAGTGCTAAACGATTATCTGAATTTATTGATAAAGTTGATAATAATTCCTTTAATGCTAACTCTAATCCAGCAATTCAAAAACTGGAAGAATTAGCCAATTTATATGAAAGGAAGGTTATTCCAAGTATTGAGTTTTTAAACCCAAATCAACTTATTGAAGGTAACAATACCTTTGTTCGTATTATCCGAGAAATCGAAGACCTCTTTGCAGATAAATTTCCAAAGCTTGCAACTTATATTCAGTACAGGCATACCGCAATTTCTAGCTATCACAAAGATATTAAAGAGATCCAAAGAACTTTATTAAGCTATTACAAACGACATAAGAGAAGTCGAGATGTATTCAATGCATTAGAGAATGTTTTTAACAACCTGAAAAAAGAAACATACCAACTTCATGATGGCAAAATGATCCATAACCAGATACCACTGTCGGATCTCAATAGTGTAATTATCAAAGGCAATTTACTTAAAGGACTGAAGTCTTTTTCAAATTCTTTTTCCTCAAAAATTGCATGGAATAATGAATATGCTGTAGCTGATTTAAAGGAGTTGGTGCGAGTTCATAAAGAAAAGTTAAATCAAGATGTAAGTGAGCCAAAACAAAGTTCTAAAGTCAAAAATGATGATTTAAAAAACAAAAGACTTAAGAAGCAACGACAGCTAAAAATTATAGAGTTGATTAATGGACTGGATACTAATTTAGCATATTTTGATGTTTTTGATTCTATTCACTCATTACTCGCAACATCAATTGATAATTACGAGTTAATAGATGCTATTCATGGTTATAGAAATTTTATAGCTAAAGAAAAAGTTAAAAATAGGTTGATACAAAGCCAAGATAAAAAAGTTGTTAAGTTAAGTGGTTATAAACATCAATACTGGAGAAGATCATTGCAGGAGAATAAAACAGGATGAATAGTAAAAGAAGTACAGAGATCTTTAATTTATTGATGAACGGTAAAGTTATTAATAAACAAACTTTAGATATTAATAATGATAACAAAACCCCTAATAAATACTTTAGTGAAATAGCTTCAAATATTGATGAGTACAAAGTTCATTACTTTAATAGCGGCTTTGAATTAGTTGATAGTGTCCCCGATTGTTTTTTCATAAGAGCTTTTGGTGAAGAAAAAAGTAATGTGAAAATAGCTTCTAAAATTCAAGCTTTGTTAATCGTTCTAGGTCGTGGGATAACTCAAGACAATTATGAGTTAGATGTAATGTTCGACTCTCATGCTGGATTAACTAAAGAAATTGTCAATAAAATTAATAAAAATGAAGATTATAGAACTGTTTTAGATGCTACAAGAATTGAAAGTGACTTGTGGGATGAGTGCAAAAAACTGTTAGTAGATAGACAAATAGCTATGGTAAATCGTTCTGGAAATTATGTTGTGCTTGACGCAGGTAAATCAATGTATGAATCGTTGATTAGGCAGGGTGCTGAAGAGCTTGTTTAATCTAACTAAATATTAAAAAGGATTTTATTATCAAAAATTTAATACTTGAAGAAATTGAAAATCTAAAAGAAATTTATCAAAAATCACCTGCTCATATGGTCTCAGCTTTTAATCGAGAAGTCGAAACTGAGAAAGAATACAACGGTAGACAATTATTAGAACTATTACAAAATGCAGATGACGAGCAATCTGATGAAGTATTAATTGAATTAGATACTACAGGGCATGTTTTAAAGATATCTAACCGAGGTGAAAATTGTACTCCTTTTAGTGACAAGGGTATTCGGTCACTTATGATCTCTAATTTAAGTACAAAAACATCTAAAAAGTTTATTGGAAATAAAGGATTAGGCTTTCGCTCTATAATTAACTGGAGTGAAAAGATTGTGGTAAATAGTAATGATTTAAGTATTGAGTTTTCCAATAATAATGTAAGTAAAGTTTTTGATGATATTTTTACTTATGAGCAAAAAAACAAGATAAGAGAGGAGCAAAACTTACCTGAAAGTGTTTATCCGATACCATTTTTATCTATACCTAAAGTTTTAGAACATCCAAATAATGGTTGGGTTACAAGTATTGAAATTCATTATAAGACTAATTTTTTAGAAGATATTAATAAGCAAATAAATGATTTAAAGAATGAAATATTGTTATTTTTAAATCATATCGAGATACTAGAAATTGTAATTGACGGCAATTCTAGTCAATGCATTAAAAAGAATGACTTAGTTGAAAAATGGACTGTTTTTGAACGAACAAATGAACTACCAAAAGAGTTTTGGGATAAAGAAAATGAGCAAGAAAATTATGACCTGAAAATTGCAATTCAAAGTGATTTAACTTGTGATATAAACGAACTTTTTGCTTATTTTCCAACCAAGTTGGTTATAGATTTTCCATTCATTGTTCACGGTACTTTTGAGTTAAATAGCTCAAGAAATGAAATTAATGATAGCCCTAAAAATAAGTACATTTTATCAGAATTAGTTAACTTGATTGTTTCAACTGCCAAGAATATAACTAAAGACGAAGTTAGTTTTAAAGCATTGGAGATGCTTTCTTATTCGAATGAAAATAACATATTAGCTGATTTAGGGTTTTATGATGCAATTGATGAAGCAATTGAAGAGTTAGACATATTTCCTTGTTTAGATGGCATTTACAGAAAAAAATCTGAAGTTATTTTTTCTAATTCACTTTCCTTATTTGTCCAAGATGTTGCCAAAGAGTATTTATTTGAAAACCTTATAATACCCATGGATGGGAGTGTTGAGCTTTCAATTTTTGATATTAAGAGAAGTGTTCAAAATAAAAGTTTAACTGAGTTAAGTAAAAGCATTGACTGTTTTGAACAAAGATCTTCAATGATATATATGTTTTTCCATGCTTTTAAGCATACTAATAAATTGGAGTTCTTGGTCGATAGTGAGGGAGATATTATTTCCTTAGATGACGATGTGTATACGCCTTCGTCAATGGAGTTTTCAATTCCTGATTATGTAAATATTAAATTTATTCACAGAGAACTATTTAAAAATTTGCTCACTAAGTTTGATATAGATTCAAATGATAAAGCTAGGGAGTTACAACGTACTTTAAAAGAAATAACCAATATACAGCAGTATCAACCAGTACCTGTTTTGCAAAAGATTGTTTCTGGAGCTAATAGGCTTCTAAAAGAAAGCCGTGTTGATAAAAAAGATATAATTAAGAAAATGGTTTTGGCTTTATATGAAAACTATAAAAATTTAAAAGATACTACTTCATTACCAGAAGCTAGAATCAAATTATTAAATAAAAATGAGGAACTTATCGATGCCAAGGAGCTGTATTTATCTAATTATTATCCTTCAGGTGAATTAACTGAGTTTCTGTTTGAAGGTATATTTAATGATTCGGATTATCTTGCAAGTTTAAATTCATTTGGGCTTCAAGGTTTTGATAAAGATAGCGTTGAGCAATTTTTTTTGTGGTTGGGAGTTAATAAACATACAAAATTTAACCGACATAGCTCTGTAAAAAATCAAGGATATGTTGATTTTGTATTTGAAGAGGTAAGAAAGCCGTCTGCATATCGATATAGTTCTATTTCTTATACTGAAATATCTAGGTTTTCTGAAATAATAAAGTTACTAACTCCTGAAAAATTAATAATTTGGTTTTCTACTGATAAATTTATATATGATCAATTAGACTTGGTAAATAATGATGACCTTTTTAAATATGATGAACATCGGGAGGTTAATTATAATTTTTATCACACTATCCGCGTAAAACCTTCTTATATATTGTATCAAGTGAAATCTCAGGAGGTTTTCAAGGACTATTTTGTTGGAAACGATAAGTGGAGTCCATTAATTAATGAAACAGAATTTAACTTCGAACATGAAGCATTTGAAAAGTATCGTTTAAACCGAGCTGATATTGAAAGCATTCTTATTAAGCTTGGTGCTGTAGACAAATTTGAAAAATTATCTGCAGAGGCCGTACAGCGTGTAGTTGATTCTCTGAATATAAAAACTCCTGAAGGAAAACAAACACAAGCAATTTACAAGCTGTGCATTAAGCATTTTGAGCGTAATGGCCAAGTGATTAATACTGCTGAAACCTATTTGTTTGCTACAAAAGACGATGTTAAAAGGTACTTTCCAGCTAGTGAGGTGTACTACAATGGCAATATTAAATTACCTAAAAAAATAACATCCTCTAAAGCTATATTGAATTATCCAAGAAGACAAAGTACATCCAATGTTATTGAATTTTTTGATATTAATAACTTAAGCTCGTTAGAAATTAAAATAGTAGAGAGAAAGAATTTAGAACTGCTATCTAAAGAATTTTCTGAATTTTTGGAAACAATTACACCATATATATTAGTTTATCGAATTCAAGATATTGAAAAGTGATCTTCCCCAAATATTGTAGACATCTTTTATTTAGAAAATGAAGTATGATGAGAGATGTTATGAGTAATAATAAATACCCCAAAGAATTCAAAGATGAAGCCGTTCGCCAAGTAG
>Ga0316205_10000541_pt1 | contig 68132 bp, 73 predicted proteins | sample 3monthpyrite_MG_FD_204941 | JGI IMG/M metagenome (GOLD analysis project Ga0316205, IMG submission 204941) | Microbial mat bacterial communities from mineral coupon in-situ incubated in ocean water Damariscotta River, Maine, United States -... | ecosystem: Environmental > Aquatic > Marine >...
TACGTTTGATCCAGACATTATTGCTATTATCACAAGTTCAGAAAATCTTGCAGGCAGTGATTTTCTTGTTAATACCGGCGTTACTTATTTAAACCCGGAATTTCGCGGCCTTGAAGGTGCTGATTCGGTGACTATTTCAGGACTACGTACTATTGCAGTAAACTGGACTGCGGGCACACCGGGTGATTATGTGCGTGTATTAACTGATTTCTCACCGGCAGCTGTTGTGCCGCTCCCTGCAGCAGCGTGGTTGTTCGGCACTTTCTTATTTGGTTTGTTTGGTGTTGGGCGGTTTAAGAAAAAAGACTAAGTACAACGATTTTCTATTTCATAAAAGGAGGCCTTGTGCCTCCTTTTTTATTTAGCTTATAAGCGCTGCTTGATAATGTCGGCTACTCGAAATGCATTGGCATAAATCGTCCACGTATAAGGCACACTGCCGCCAGTTGGCATGAAGCTACCATCCGTTACATATAAGTTTTCAGCGTCATGTGCCTGACAATCCGCATTTAATACAGACGTAGCGGGATCATTACCAAAACGACAACCACCGGCAACTAAGTTAGGTGGTGGCGCGCCACTGACACTGGAGCGAACATTGCTGGCATTCATCTGGTGCAGGACTTGTTCTGATTTGTCTGCAAGGTATCGGCCAACTTTTAAATCATGGTCGTGATAACCGAGTCGGATCTTAGCAACCGGGCTGCCCCATTTGTCTTTCACCGTTTCATCTAAACTCACAAAACAATCATCCGTTGGTAACCAGTCGTTAAATACTTCAAAGCGTAGATATTGAGTTTCAGCAAACACCGTTTTTAATTTTTGTTTAAGTGGTTTGCCCCACATGAGCTTGCCATTGTCGTCCCATTTTTCGCCATTGGCTTTGCTGATGCCATTTGGGTGACGCAGCAAGAAATCGATGACGCCACCTTTGGCGGGGGCACCAAATTCCTTATCATCAATAAAATACCAATCTTGAAGGCCACGGTTAACAAAGGGGCCACGTTGTTTCATGTTTTGTGCCAGTGCGGCATCGAATTGTTTGTAAGTAAATTCACCTGTACCAGAACCACCCGCAGAGAACAGTAGGTTTTTACCCACTTGACCAGAGTTGTTGGCTAAACCATCAGGGTGCTTAGGGCCGGTGGACGCAAGTAATAAGCGAGATGTTTCGATCGCTTGGCAGGCAACAACAAATATTTTGGCACTGACAGATTGTTTTTGATCATTTTCGTCATAGTAATCAGCGCTGGTTACTTTGCCCGCTTGATCTGAACTAAGTTTATAAACCTTTGCATGAGGCTGAATTTTACAATGCCCTGTTTTGATTGCCTTGTTTAACAGTGCAGCACGAGAGCTACCTTTTGCACCTGATGAGCAACCATAACTGCCGCAGAACCCAGAGTATTCACAACTACGTCGATCCCCACTCGGCCTTGATAAAATCGCGCGAGGGGTTGGTAATGGCTGCATATTCAATTCAAGACATGCTTTATCAATCAGTCCACTGACCGCATGCTCAGCTGTAGGCGGGTAGGGGAAATCTGCCGTTGAGCGTGGTTCTTGGTGTTTATGCGGAATGATTTTTCCGGATATACCAACGACGGTTTCTGCTTTGGTGTAATAAGGTTCCATGGCTTCGTAATCAATCGGCCAGTCGACCACGTTAGCACCTTCAATTTTTCCAAACTCTGAGAGTAAGCGAAAATCTTTAGGTTTAAGACGGTAAAAATAACCACTCATGAAATTGGAAGAACCACCAACGCAATTACCGTTCCAAAAGTCTGAACCACTTTCTAAGGTAGACTGAGCTTGCCATTTGTAAGAGCCATCATCATTTTTACCATCGTAATCTTCCAGCACATGCATTTCATCTTTGAGCTGGGGCGTATAGACAGAGCGCCGACAACAGGCGAGTTCATCTTTGAAAAAGTCTTCTTCATTAAACCAAGGGCCTTTTTCAAGCACTAGTACCGAGTAACCCGCTTCGGATAGCGTAAGCGCGACGGGGCCACCGCCCGCACCACTACCAATAATGCATACGTCGTAATCGTTCATCGGAGTAGGTGATACCTTTTATTTTCAGGTGGAAGCGGAAAGCCGGGCGTATGTTCAAGCCATTGCCAACCAATTTTATCGGTATTGCCGCCATAAACCGGATCACTGATGAGCGCCTCAAAAATATACAGCAGTAATAATGATAACCAGCTTTCACCGGCGCTACTTTTAGAAATTTGTATTAGCACAAGTTCTTTTTTATCGGTGTTTAATTGATGAAAGTTAGCCGCGAACATTTTACGTGACAGGTCGTTTGCCCAATTAACACCATCGCGAATGAATTTTTTATCAGCCTCATCAATGCCAGGTAGCTCAAGCACTGATTTTAAATAGCCTGTTGCATTAATGTCGGCTGCACTGGGTGATTCGTCATCTTTTGGGAATAAATGGTTCTGGACGGCTGAAAATGTGTTCCACGGCGCTTTGTTTAGAAGGGCTAATTGTTCTGGGGTACTCGCCGATGTGGATGCAGGTTTGTCGCAGCCAGATAAATAAAGCGCAGCCGGTGCAATGCTGGCGGCTTTCAGAAAGTCTCGGCGACTCTGCCTTGCTTCAATGCGTTCATGCAAGCCTTCTGGAATAGTGTCATCCCAGCTTAGATGCTTTTTTTTGGTGAGTTCTTTGCGCATTTTTGCTGCTTATTTTGCTTTCCACTTATTAATAAATTCATAGAATTTAACAACAGAATACCGCTTATTGACAAGAAAATCAGCAGTATCTTTTGATTCAATGATACTGCCATTTTTGTCGGTGACATACATATGCGGGTAGCCCTTGGCAGGTGGGAACACCTTGAGGAACTCCTTGTTATCATTTTCCTCGCTAACATTCACTTTGACTAGTACGAAAGTATTAAAAAAATCGGTATAAAGCTGTTGGTCGGCGCGGAGGAACTTATCCAAACGGTGACACCATGCGCACCAGTCCCCACCCACTTCTATAAGCACGTGACGATTTGTTTCCTGAGCAAGCTTTAGTGCGGCAATCCCGTCTTGAATTGGGTCGCGCTTAGGATCATAGGTTTTGCTGTAAATGGGTAGGGTATCGTCTGCGGCAGCAAGATTAAAAGGCAGTACCCATGTAAAAATCGCGACCAATACAATCGCTTGATATTTATTTAATCGGGTGAATTTCATAATAAAGCTATAGTACATCGCTTTAATGGAAATGTCAGAGGGTAATGTTATTCTCCGCTAACTTATTAATAAGCACTTCGTTCTCGGCGTTCTTTTCATTTAACTCAACTTCGAGTGAACCTAGTTTTTCAACCATTTGTTGGCTTGATTCGAGTTCTTGTTTCAAAAGGTGTTCGATTTGTTGACATAAAAATTCATTTTCATCTTTAAGGTTATCCATCTCTGCAGAACCTGTTTGCGTGTCGGTCTTTATTGAATCAATGGCTGTATCAAGATCACCTCCGTCAGATTTTAACTTTTCTTGCAAGGCTTTATTCTCTTCTTCAAGTTTTTGAATGGTTGCTGTTAGCTCCTCTGAGTTTATGTTTTCATCTTTATCTGTTATGTCGCTAAGTTTTTGAATTGTTTCCTTCGACTCTGCAAGCTCTAATTGTGATTGCAGGTACATTTCTTTAAAGCTTTCTAGGTTCTTAATGCGCGTAGCATAGACTTGCTCTTTAGCGGTCGAGTCAGCATCATGTTGATGGTGCTTAGTGTATTCATCAACGACATGCGTCCAATAATCCTTACCATCAGCTTCATTGTCATTTTTGTAAGTTAAAATATCGAGTTCAGATTTTAGTGTGTTGAGCCTGACTGTGAGCAAGTCATGCTGATCTTTGTTCTCATCACTGCTGGTCTCAGCAAGCTTTTTATCTGTAGTAATAATATTTTCGTTTATATATGAGGCGAAATGGGCCATAAAGTCGCTGGCTTTAAAGTTACTCTTTGACGCGGGTGAAGATTTTTTAAAAAACTTGTAGGCAAAAAATGCAGTGATGGGCACTAGAATGATAATGACTTCTAGTAAGATTATCTCGAGCACTGTAATAGACGATCCTGACATCTCGTCTTTGTCCTTTTTTGTGCGTTACGCTTCGGTTGGTTCCATTGGGCAGCATCCCCGTAGTCATGCAGCGCTATGTTAGCGGTGACTATAAGCAATTATAGAAGAATTGAACGAAAGTTCTCATTAAAACAACTTGAATGCGGTTTTGTCGTGATTATCTTACAAGCTTTACAATAAAATCAATGGCTTACGATTAAAGGAAATGTCAAATTTGGACGTTACATAGTGCAATAGCAGACATATACACTTACACGGCGGATTAGATTTTGTTCCATTTTAGGCTTAAACACATTTTATTTATCACTTTCACACTGATGGCGAGTTTACCCGTATTAATACTGGTTATCTGGGTCGAACAATCGGCATTAGAGAAAGAGATTTTATCAGTTGAAGAGAAGCACTTACTTGTCGCTAAAAATGTAACAGGTGATTTGGAACGATATATTAAAGATGTTGAGAGCAGTTTTACGCTTCTTTCGAATAACCTTGTAAAGGGTAATTTTGTAATGGATGCGCCTAGGCATCTGGATTCATTGTTCTTAAGATGCATAGTCATTACGGATAAAGAATTTCGTATTACATCGCAAGTCATTGGAACGTCTCAGCCACCTATCAAAGAGTTTAAAAAGCAAACACGGGATGTATTACCGTCTTTGTTTGCTGAGGCATCAAACAGCAGTGGTGAAATTGTCTATAGCGACTTAGTAAGGCGAGACAAAGACAATACTGTTTTTTATTTAGTAAAGGCATTAAAAAATAATGAATTTGCGATAGGTCTTTTGTCAACTGAACATATCCTGCAAGCTCAAAAGCAAGTTACCTTTGGACGCCGTGGTCATGCCGCAATTGTAGATTTGACAGGGCGGGCAATTGCGCACCCGATTAAAAGTTGGGTGGATACAATGAAAGACATGAGCTTTTTACCGCCTGTGCAAGAAATGAAACAAGGAAAAACAGGCGTGTCAAAATTCTATACCCCCGCAATGAAAGCAGACATGGTGGCGGGTTATACTGTCGTGCCCGGTGTTGGTTGGGGCGTTATGATACCGCAACCTTTTGAAGAGTTAGAAGAGCGTGCTAACGATGTTCAAATCATCGGTTTGATTATTGCGGTGATTGGTATTGTGGTTTCTATAATTTTTAGTTGGTTTATTGCTGGCATGCTTTCAGCACCCATACAGACAATTGTTGATGCAGTAAAATCAGATATAAGCCGAAATAAAACAGATCCGTTCGAGAATATTCATTTGTTGCGACGGTTCATTCCGGTAGAGTTACGTGTTTTAGTTAATTCGTTTAATGAGATGCGATCGAAACTAAATCTGAAAACACTTGAACTGCATGATGAAATTGAGGAAAGTTACAAAGAAATTGAGCTTAGAAATAAACGTTTACACGAGCAGTCTCTCGAGTTGCTTACAGCTAACCAGAAACTTCAAAAAACCAATCTTCAACTTGAGGTGCTTAATTGTACTGACGCATTAACTGGGCTTTATAACTGTCGTCATTTTGATGAAACGCTTGAGAAAGAGTTTTCCTATTCAAAGCGCAATAATAAAATATTTAGCTTGATAATGATTGATCTTGATTACTTTAAGACGATTAACGACGAATATGGTCATGCCGCAGGCGACCATGTTTTACATGATATTGCATCGTTAATTATAAAAAGCGTTCGTCGCTCAGATATTATTTGTCGAGTTGGTGGTGAGGAGTTCACCATTATATGCCGCGACACAGACGAAACTAATGTCCATCGACAGGCCGATAAGTTACGAACGATTATCGAGCGACATAAAGTGATGTATTCAGGCAAGGAAATAAACATAACAGCAAGCATGGGTGTATCTACATGCGAGATTAATCTTTCAAAGGATTGCGTTGCCTCTGACTTGTATAAACAAGCTGATATAGCGATGTACCAGAGTAAGAACAGTGGTAGAAACAAGGTGACGCATTACCAGGATATGGATGAAACGACTAGAAAGCGCGGTAAACCATAAAATAGTTCGCCGCGCTATTTAATAGATAAACAGATTACTTGTTACACTCTTGGTATTTTTTAAATTCTGCCTTTTCGTATGTGCCTGAATCAGAAAGTTTGTAGAGTTTTGATGAACAAGTACCTCGATCATACATGTTGCCATTGGTGACAATTTTATATTTTTCACCTGATTTCACGTCAAGTTCAACAAATACGTCGCACCAACCTCTAACACCCGCCACAGTATTGATTTGAATTCTAAAATCACCTGGGTTGACGTATAGGCCATCAACGTTAAGATCTGAGACAAGCGGATTCCCTTGGTTCTGTACGGCTAGTAACTTGTGTTCAGAATATGCTTCGCGACATTTCTGTTTGTCGTCGACTTTTACATAACGTGTAATAGTACCCAGCAATGGGCCATTCAGACTGCGTTCAAATTTTAAAAAGGCCGCTTTTTTTGAGGGCTCTACTTTTTCGTATGGGGTTAAGCAACCTGCTAACGATATGCTGATGAGAGCAAGTATTATGTGTTTTAACTTCACGATGTTCTCCGATACTTTATTATATAAAATGATCTTGTTTATAGTTAAGCGTCATTCGCAAAAATTAACTAAGTAATTTTTCCATTATTTTTTCATAGTAGCTGGAAATTGTATCTAGCTCCTCGACACCCACGCATTCGTTTATTTGGTGGATGGTTGCATTTAAAGGACCAAGCTCAAGTACCTGTGAACCTGTTGGTGCAATAAAGCGTCCATCTGAGGTGCCACCGGAGGTAGATAGCTCAGTTTCAATACCATTGGTTTCTTTAATGGCGTCGCGCGCGGCATCCACTAAGGCACCTTCGGCCGTCAGGAAAGGGTGCCCCGAGAGCGTCCAAGCAATGTTGTAATCAAGTTCATGTTTGTTGAGCAGGGCTTCAACACGATCGCGTAAGCCTTGATCCGTTTGTTCGGTAGAGAAACGGAAATTAAACACAACTTCAAGTTCGCCAGGAATGACATTGGTAACGCCAGTGCCGGCATGAATATTGGAAACTTGGAAGGTGGTCGGCGGAAATGAATCGTTACCGTTATCCCAAGTTTCTGCAGAAAGCTCGGCGATAGCCGCGGCGGCTTGATGCACAGGGTTACGTGCTAAGTGTGGATATGCAACATGACCTTGTATGCCTTTAACGGTTAGCACCGCATTTAAAGAACCTCGACGACCATTTTTAATGACATCACCAGCCAGTTTGCTGCTTGATGGTTCGCCAACTAAACAGTAATCCATTTTTTCATTGCGCGCTTCAAGCGCTTCAACCACTTTTACAGTGCCGTTAATGCTGGGGCCTTCTTCATCACTGGTGATAAGAAAGGCGATGCTGCCTTTATGATCAGGATGCGCTGCAACAAATCGTTCAGCAGCTGTGACCATTGCCGCTAAACTGCCTTTCATGTCTGACGCACCACGGCCATAGAGTTGGCCATCACGAATTTCCGGTTTAAAAGGGTGGCTGTCCCACTTATCGATTGGGCCTGTTGGCACGACATCAGTATGACCGGCAAAGGCGAGTACGGGCGCAGTGTCACCACGACGTGCCCAGAAATTATCGACATCATCAAAACGCATGCGCTCAATGTTAAAGCCGATGGCTTCAAGGCGGGCAATCATTAATTCTTGGCAGCCAGCATCTTCAGGCGTGGTTGAGTCGCGACTAATAAGGTCAATGGCTAGATCGAGTGTCTCAGACATAATTTCTTCTTAAATGATTTTTAAAATAATTTTTTATATTCAGCTTCAGAAAAACCAACATGACGTTGTTTGCCAAGATCCAAAACTGGCCGTTTAATAATGGCAGGTTCAGATAACATAATTGTAATGGCTTTTTTTTCGTCAAGGTTTTCTTTTTTATTGTCGGGTAACTTACGCCACATCATGCCGCGTTTATTAAGCAAGATTTCCCAGCCTAATTCTTTTACCCAACGTTTAAGCTGCTTTTCATCGATTCCGTTTTTGCGAAAATCGTGAAAATCAAACTCGACACCGTTCGCGGTAAGCCACTTACGTGCTTTGCGAACCGTGTCGCAGTTTGAAATGCCGTACAACGTCGTCATTAGATGTCGCGGAGTAATTCGTTAATGCCGACTTTGCCTAATGTTTTGGCATCAACTTTCTTAACAATCACTGCACAATACAAACTGTAGCTACCATCTTTAGAAGGTAGGTTACCGGACACAACCACTGAACCTGCTGGAATGCGACCGTAAGTCACTTCGCCTGTTGCACGGTCATAAATTTTGGTGCTTTGACCGATATAAACGCCCATTGAAATAACCGAACCTTCTTCAACAATTACGCCTTCTACAACTTCAGAACGAGCGCCGATGAAACAGTTGTCTTCAATGATTGTTGGTGCTGCTTGAACAGGTTCAAGTACGCCACCAATACCAACACCACCAGAAAGATGCACGTTCTTACCAATTTGGGCGCACGAACCAACAGTTGCCCATGTATCAACCATGGTGCCGCTATCAACATAAGCGCCAATGTTCACATACGAAGGCATGAGTACTGCACCTGACGCAATGTATGAACCTTTACGAACGGTTGCAGGCGGTACAACACGTACGCCAGCTTCACGGAAATCACGTGAGTTGTAGTCAGCAAATTTAGACTGGACTTTATCGTAGTAGTTAGTGAAACCACCTTTCATGAATTCATTGTCTTCAATACGAAAAGAAAGTAGTACGGCTTTTTTCAACCAGTCGTTAACAACCCAGTCGCCATCTTTCTTTTCCGCAACGCGTGCTGTACCACTGTCGAGCATACTAATTGCTTCATGCACGGCTTCTTTTACGTGTGTATCAACATTGCGTGGGGTGATGTCTGCGCGTTGTTCGAAGGCATCGGTAATAATTGTTTGGATATTGCTCATTTTATTCTCCGCTAATAACTATGTGTATTCTAACATGATCCGGGCTTAAAGCGCGGGACATTTCATTTTGATAAATTCTTTAATGCGTGTTGCCGCTTCAATGCACTCATCGAGCGGTGTAACCAGTGCCATGCGTACATAGCCCGCGCCAGGATTGCCCTCTGATGTATCGCGAGATAGATAGCTGCCGGGTAAGACGGTGACATTCTGGTGGCCAAAAAGATCGCGCGCAAAGTCGGTGTCACTGATGGGTGTCTTAACCCAGAGGTAAAAACCAGCGTCTGGTTGTTCGACAGCGATGACGGGTTTTAAAATATCGATAACGGCGGCAAATTTTTCACGGTACAAGTCCCGATTATGTTTAACATGTGCTTCATCGTTCCATGCCGCCACGCTGGCAGCTTGTGTGGGCATGGACATGGCGCAACCGTGATAGGTGCGGTATTTTAAAAACTGCGCAATGATGTCGGCATCACCCGCGACAAAGCCACTGCGTAGTCCCGGCGCATTAGATCGCTTGGATAAACTATGAAAAACGATGCAGCGTTTAAAATCATTACGGCCGGCTTCAACACAGGCTTGTAACATGCCCATGGGTGGATTGTCTTCGTCAAAATAAAGTTCGGAGTAACATTCGTCTGAGGCAATTATAAAATCATATTTATCAGCCAGTGCAAATAGATCGGTGAGGGCTTGCTTGTCCATTACTGCACCAGTCGGGTTACCCGGCGAACAAATATAAAGTAATTGGCAGCGTTGCCATTGTGCATCGGTTACTTGACTGTAATCGGCCAAGTAGTTTGATGACTCAGTGCTGTTAAGAAATAACGGTGTTGCACCGGCAAGCAGTGCGGCGCCTTCATAAATTTGGTAAAACGGATTGGGCATTAATACTAATGCGTCATCACTTGGCTCAATCACACACTGAGCAAATGCAAACAAGGCTTCACGCGTGCCGTTGACAGGCAGAATATGTTTATTGGCATCGATATCATTTTGCGGCACATTGAAGCGGCGGCTTAGCCAATGTGCAATGCTGATTCTTAAATCATCACTACCTCGTGTTAGCGGGTATTGGGTTAAACCATGCAGGTGACTAATGATGGTTTCATTAATAAACCCTGGCGTTGGGTGTTTGGGTTCGCCAATCGATAAAGCAATGTGTTCTTTTTCAGACGGCGGCGTCACCCCAGCCTTGAGCGCATTAAGCCTTTCGAATGGATAGGGCTGAAGTCGTGCTAAATTGGGATTCATGCTGAGCTTGCCTGATATGACACCGTGACCTGCTTGCGCTACAGTGCAGCAAACTCGACCCCGCTAATGTCGGTGGTTAATTTTTTATATGATTCATTATAAGTGATCGGTTTATGGCATCCAATAGTCAATACAACCTGCTAGCCGTAGGGGCTTTATTATTATCGTCAACAATGTGGGGTGTGCTCTGGTACCCCATGCGTTTGTTCGAGGCACAAGGGCTGGTAGGGCTGTGGGCAAGTTTAATTATGTTTTCCGCAGCGGGATTGGTTGCTCTACCTTGGATGATGACCGGTTGGCGAACACTGTCAGGCCAGTGGCCGATGATGATAGGGCTGATGTTAGTCAGTGGTTGGGCCAACATAGCCTTCATATTGGCGGTGATCGACGGCAATATTGTTAGAGTTTTATTACTGTTCTTTCTTTCGCCGCTTTGGACGGTGGTACTAGGGCGAATATTCCTGCATGAACGCTTAGGCGTTTTAGGCACGGTTACTTTAGTCATCGCGATGGTAGGGGCAGGTTTAATGCTGTGGCGGCCTGAATTGGGCTTTCAAATGATCACGTCCACCTCAGACTTTTATGCCTTAACCGCGGGCATCGCCTTTGCCATTGGTAATGTTATTGTCAGGAAAATGCATCATTTACCGGCAATGGCCAAAGCTGCAGCGGTTTGGTGGGGCGTGGTAATTCTTGCGATTGCTTGGATTCTGATACTGGATATTGCCGTGCCGGTGGTGACATCAACTTGGGTCTATGCACAAACAGCGCTATTAGGCTTAATTGGTATGGTTGTGATGACCATGGCTGTGCAATACGGTGTTTCGCGCATGCCGGTGAGTCGTTCAGCCGTTATTTTGTTGTTTGAGCTGGTAGCAGGGGCACTTTCTGCTCAATTATTAACCAATGAAGTGGTTTTGCTGCAAGAGTGGGTAGGCGGCGGTTTAATTCTAGTTGCAGGCTACTTGGCTGCACGGCGTGAAGATGAAGGCGTAGAACATGTTTGAAATCAGTGGTTTGCACCATGTTAGTTTAATTGTAAAAAACACAGAACGGGCATTGATGTTTTATCGTGATTTGCTGGGTTTACAGCTTATCGATAGTCGTCCTGATCTGGGTTATCCCGGTGCTTGGTTAGATTTGGGGGCGGGCCAACAGATCCATTTGCTGGAGCTCGAAAATCCAGATCCAGTGGCGGGGCGCCCTGAGCATGGCGGGCGAGATCGTCATACAGCTTTCCAAGTTAAATCGTTGAAGAGTTTAATAAAAAAGCTAGAAGAAAACGAAATTAGCTACACAACAAGTAAATCAGGCCGCGCAGCACTTTTTTGTAGAGATCTCGATGGCAATGCGCTTGAATTTATTGAGAAAAGCACTTGATATTTGAGTGATATGGTCGACTATATAGTAGTACTGTAACTTAACATCAAAATAAGAGGTCTGATTTTGCCTAAAGCAATACGCATTCTGTGCGTTGAAGACTCGGAAGATGATGCAGAACTACTATTGCGTGAATTACGTAAGGGTGGCTTTGCTCCTGAGCATTGTCGTGTAGACAATGAGCACGATATGCGTGCGGCCCTAATTAACGAGCGCTGGGATATCGTCATCTCGGATTACTCCATGCCAAATTTTGATGGTATTAGTGCCCTCAATGTTTTGAAACGCCACAGCAGTGACATCCCCTTTATTATTGTCTCCGCCAATATTGGTGAAGAAATTGCTGTGATGGCAATGAAGGCGGGCGCGCACGATTACATTATGAAAGGTAAGCTGGCTCGTTTAGTGCCTGCGATTGAACGTGAACTTAAAGAAGCTGCAATACGTACTCAGCATCAGAATGCTGAAAATGAAATGCGCAAATTAACCGGCGCGATTGAACAAACAACCGATGCAGTGATGATTTGTAACGTTCAAGGTGTTATTGAATATGTAAATTCAGGCTTTGTTCGAATGACGGGTTACAGTAAAGATGAAGCATTAGGTAATAGTTCGCGGTTCTTAAAATCTGAACGGCATGACGACAGTTTCTATGGTGTTATGTGGGACACGATCTCTTTAGGTGATGTTTTTCAGGATGTTTTTATTAATAAGCGTAAAGACGGCTCGCTTTATTATGAAGAGAAATCGATTACACCCTTAAAAAATGAACGCGGTGTTGTTGAGCATTTTATATCCACGGGTAAAGACATCACTGAACAAATGCAAACGCGTGAGCGATTGCATCACTTGTCACAACATGATCTGTTAACAGGATTGCCAAATCGTCTTTTATTCAACGATCGATTAGAGCAAGCAATACCACGTGCGCGACGCAGCGGCAATATGTTGGCTGTGGTGCTGGTTGATATGGATCGGTTTAAAAACATTAACGAAACATTAGGCTTTGAATGTGGCGATCATATGCTACAGGCGGTGGGTGGTCGTTTGTTATCGAGCACGCGTGACGGTGATACTGTTGCAAGGCTCGGCGATGATGAATTTGCTATTGTTCTTGAAGAGATTCAACAACCAGAAGATATTCCTAAAATTATTGAAAAAGTATTTAGTGCACTATCGCAAGCGTATTACATTGATGACCATGAATTGTTTATTTCATCCAGCATAGGGATCAGCGTTTACCCTAGTGATAGCGATCGATCAGAAACATTAGTTCAGTATGCAGATGTGGCAGTTCATCATGCTAAAGAAAGCGGTAGTAATAATTTCCGTTTTTATGAAGCTAAAATGAATGCACAATCTTTGTATAGGTTGAATCTTGAATCGTCTTTACGAAAAGCATTAGAGCGAGAAGAATTCTTTCTTTTATACCAACCACAAATCGATTTAGCGACGCATAAGATAATTAGTTTTGAAGCATTACTGCGTTGGGATCATCCAGAGTTGGGTGTTGTCTCACCGATTGAATTTATCCCGTTACTTGAAGAAACAGGCATGATTGAACAAGTAGGCCGGTGGGTGCTGCGTAAAGCCTGCCAGACATGCATGTTGTGGCATAATCAAGGGTTTACAGATGTTTCAATGGCAGTCAATATTTCACCCGTTCAATTTGAGAATGAATACATCGCCACGGTTGTGAAAAATATATTAGATGAAACGGGATTAGCTTCCAACTATCTTGAATTGGAATTAACTGAAAGCACCATCATGCAGAGCCCCGAAGAAGCGGCAATGACTTTATCTAAGTTGAGTAGCATGGGTGTTGCAATCGCTATTGATGATTTTGGCACAGGTTATTCGTCGTTAAGTTATTTGCAAAAATTCCCCATCAATACTTTAAAGATCGATCGATCTTTTGTAAGTGAAATAGCGGTTAATGAAGGCGATGCAAATATTGTCAGCGCAATTATTTCGATGGCACATAGTCTTGGTTTAACGGTGGTTGCTGAAGGCGTAGAAAATATTGAGCAATTGATGTTGTTGCAGTCTGAACAGTGTGAACATGTACAAGGTTTCTTCTTCAGTAAGCCGATCAGTGTGAAAGAAGCTGATGAACTGCTTAAAAGTTGGTCAAAAGATATCGCGCCTAAATATTTCGCTAATACAATTTAAAATCATTATAATAAAATGCATGCCCCCGTAGCTCAGCTGGATAGAGCAAACCCCTCCTAAGGGTTAGGTCGGACGTTCGAATCGTCTCGGGGGCACCACATAATTTACTATTGCAGAATATTTTCAGTTTTTCATATGATAGAGTAAGTACACGCGATTCGAAGGTCCGACGGTTATAATAGCCGGTCGACTAAATCACGATAGTGATTTAGAACGCACGCCAGTGCGACCCGAAGGGCAAGGGCGCTAGCCCGCAGTAATCGTCTCGGGGGCACCATCTGATTATTAAAAGTAGGTATGTAATGTTAGCGACATTCCCATTATTAAAAGAAACGGATTTTCCTTTACTGAAACGTTCTCAATTAACAACGTTACAGGTAAATCTCGGTTATCGCTGTAATCAACAGTGTTTGCATTGTCATGTAAATGCGGGTCCAAAGCGAACCGAAGAGATGAATGAGGAAAATATTCAGACGGTTGTTGATTTTTTAGTTGCAAAATCTATAACAACATTAGATTTGACAGGCGGCGCGCCGGAACTCAATCCATTTTTCAAGCAATTGGTGGAACATGCGACCAAGCTCGGTGTGCATGTCATCGATCGTTGTAATTTAACGATTCTGGAAGAACCCGATCAGGAAGACTTGGCTGCGTTTCTTGCTGAACATCGTGTTGAGGTGGTTGCATCGTTACCTTGTTACATGAAAGACAATGTTGAGCAACAGCGTGGTAAAGGTGTGTTTGAACCGAGTCTGGCTGGCTTGCGACAATTAAATGCATTGGGGTACGGTGTTTCTGATTCTGACTTAAAGCTTAGTTTGGTCTATAACCCCCAAGGTGCGAGTTTGCCGCCGGAACAACAACAGTTAGAAACAGATTATAAAAAGCACTTACTTGAAGAATATGGTATTCGCTTTAACCAATTACTAACAATAACGAATATGCCTATACAACGTTTTGGTAGTATGTTGATTTCCAAAGGGCAGTTTAATGATTACATGGATTTATTAAAGCAGTCTTATCAGGCTGAGAATCTTAAATCCGTTATGTGTCGAACTATGTTAAGCGTGGATTGGCAAGGTTATGTTTATGATTGTGATTTTAATCAGATGCTGAACATGCCACTCGGAAATGCAAGCAAAAACAAGGTTCATTTATCTGATTTAATGAATGCAGAAACCGAGGGACAATCAATAGCGATTGCTGATCATTGTTATGGTTGTACTGCTGGGCAAGGAAGTAGTTGTGGTGGTGCATTGAGTGACTGATAAGATTCGTTGTTCCATTATTATTCCTGTTCTGAATGAAAAAAAAACCTTATCGAAGCAATTAGCCTTGTTACAACCCTTGCGTGAGGCGGGGCATGAAATAATTGTTGTTGATGGAGGAAGCACTGATGGCAGCCTTGATATCGCTGCGCCCTATGCCGATCAGTTAATTAATTCTGAGACTGGACGTGCAAAGCAAATGAATAAAGGTGCTCGTTGCGCAACACATGATTGGTTTTTATTTCTTCACGTTGATACTCGGCTTCCCCGCACGGCTTTAAAATCACTTCAAGCGGCGTTTGAAAAACCAAGTACTCAGTGGGGACATTTTGATGTATGTCTATCTGGCAAACGTATATGGTTTCGAATCATCGCCTGGTTTATGAATAAACGTTCACGCATAACCAGTATCGCAACGGGTGATCAGGCAATGTTCACTTCAAAAATGATTTTTAATCAGGTTGGCGGTTTTCCAGACATCGCGTTAATGGAAGACATTAGCATTAGCCGCCGCCTCAAAAAAATCGCTGCGCCGGTGTGTCTTTCAGATGTGGTGATTACATCGAGTCGGCGTTGGCGCAAGCAGGGCATTATTCGTACTATCTTGTTTATGTGGGCATTACGTTTGGGTTATTTTATTGGTGTTAGGCCTGAGGTTCTGGCTAATTTTTATTATAGAGATACAAAGTGAAACAAGCCTGCGTCTGTGTTTTTGCTAAAGCGCCGGTTAAAGGACGTGTTAAAACACGTTTATTTCCATCGATATCTGAACAACAAGCCTGTGATGTGCATGAGAAACTGTTAGAACATTGCCTGAGTAACACTCATCATGATGATTGGCAACGTCAATTATGGTCTACAGATACCCAACATCCTTTTATACAAAGCTGTGAAAAAAAATATTCAATACCACTTTGCTTACAACAAGGGAGTGATCTCGGTGAGAAGATGTATTTGGCTGCAAGTGAATCATTAAAGACATTTTCTTACGTTATTATAATTGGTACAGATTGCCCAACGCTCAATGCGAACTATATATCTGAAGCGGTTAGCCGTCTAAAAGCTGGCGCAAATGTTGTACTAGGACCTGCAGTTGATGGTGGTTACGTACTCATTGGTTTATCAGTGGATATTGAATCGATCTTTAAGGACATGCAGTGGGGAAATGAACAGGTCTTGTCTCACACGAGACAGCGCCTACGTGAGGCGGGCATCAGTTGGGAAGAACTTGCTGTGCAACGTGATATAGACAGACCTGAAGATTTGGATTTTCTTAAACAACTACAGCCTAGCTGGTTTATTCGATCGGCGTAGTACTGTCATTACCCCAGTCGGACCAAGAACCAGGGTATCCGCTAACATCTTTATAGCCTAATGACTTGAGCATAATAAAGCTTAATGCTGAGCGGTGGTGGGTATGGCAATAGCATGTAATATGCTTGTCAGTAGAGAAACCACGTTTAGATAAGGCTTGCTTGAGCTCTTCTGCTGGTTTTAAACGACCTTGTCGCTGGTGATCCATAATGTCCATCCAGTCAAAATTGATGGCGCCGGGAATATGTCCAGCACGCGCTGCAAATTTCTTCTCGCCAACGAATTCTGCCTGACTACGCGCATCGAGTAATTGTACTTTTTCATTACCAAGGTTTGAGAGCACTGTTTCGCGATCAGTGCTGGCGGCGGTTGTTTTACCGCTAACACTAAAGTTACCAGTTTGAGGGGTTGCGAATTCCTTTTCCAATGGCCAACCTTCATTCGCCCACGCCATAAGCCCACCATTTAATAATGAATAATTTTGGAAACCAAAGGCATCAAGTGTCCAGAGTAGACGACTGGCTTTACCACCCGCTTCATCATCATAAGCAACGATATAACTATCATTATTTACGCCTACTGATGCAAGCAGCTTGGAAAATTCAGCAGGATCGGGGAGCAGTCCCATGACAGGCTTTGCTACACGTGTGATCATCGGGAAATCAATATGCACGGCGCCGGGGATATGAATTTGTTGCGAAGTAATTTTATTACATAGATCAATAATAATAAGATTTTCTTCATTCAAACGTGTCGCAAGTTCATCGCATTCAATAATGATGGGCATTGTATTAGTCCTTACTAGGGTTAATCAGTTGTAGCCAGTGTTTCACTGGTGTTGCTGTGCCACTACGCATATGTAATAGGCAACCAATGTTGGCTGTCGCTATGATATCGGGCTTTGATGCTAATAAATTATCAAGCTTATTAGCAAGTAATTGCTTAGAAATTTTGTTTTGAAGAATAGAATAGGTGCCAGCCGATCCACAACATAAATGTGCGTCATTGTAATCGACAAGATCATAACCGATTTTTGCAAGTAGCTTTTCGACTTTACCCGTGATCTTTTGTCCATGCTGTAAGGTACAAGGGGCATGGAAACTTATTTTTTTAGATTGCGTATTTTTAAATAAAGATAGATCTTCTTTTTCGAGTAGCTCACTAATATCAAGACACAGCTCTGATACACGCATTGCTTTTTCAGCATACTCTGGGTCATTGGCAAGTAAATGTCCGTAATCCTTGATCATGACAGCACAAGCGCTCGCGGTACTTACAATGGCTTCAGCACCGGCCTCAATACTTGGCCACCAAGCATCGATGTTTTTCTTCATAAACATTTCAGCTTCAGCCGCTTCTGACATGTGTTCGCTCATCGCGCCACAGCAACTATCAGCATCGATTTCAATTGAACCAATGCCGAGTTTGTCGAGAATAATTTCACAATCAGCATTGATGTCAGCTGCAAAAGCATCTTGTGCACAGCCTTTAGGAATAATGACAAGTCGTTGGTGCTTGCTGAGTGGCGCTGTGGTACGTTTTTTACTAGGTAGCTGGCGCTGTGTGGCAGCAGGCAAAACTGGTTTTAGTAATGATGCTATGCGAACAACCAAGCTGATACGTTGCCGGTGTGGAATAACTAACCGTAACAGTTTACGTAAAGCACGGTCATAAATTTTACGAGGTTGATGTTTTTCTGAGAGCTCACGACCAATCGTTAGTAAGCGGCTGTAATTCACGCCGGATGGACAGGTGGTTTCACAGTTTCGGCAAGTTAAGCAACGATCTAAATGGTCACGCGTTTGCTCGGTACAACTACCGCTTTCAACCAATTGCTTAATTAAGTAAATTCGTCCCCGTGGGCCATCTAGTTCATCACCAAGTAATTGGTAGGTGGGGCAGGTGGCATTACAAAAACCACAATGTACGCAGCTACGCAAAATATCATCAGCCTGTTTTATGGCAGGGTGATTCTTTAAGCTGTTATGAATAATTGTTTCCATCTTAATAATCAGCCGTCATGCGTAATGGGTTAAGTATGCCCGCGGGATCGAAGGCCTGCTTTAATTGTTTATGAATCATTGCCACGCCAGAGGCTAAGGGGTGAAATGCTTCAATCTTATTATCAACCGGGTTAAATAATGTCGCATGGCCACCGTGTGAGTCACACAGTTGACGAATAACATCAGCGGATTCATCTGTTTTTATCCAGCGTTGTGCGCCGACCCAATCTATTAGGGTGTTACCAGATAGATTAAGCTGCGTTGTTGCGGGTGCTAATGAAAGTCGCCACAGCGGACGAGGATCATTGAAAAATTCAAGTTGATGGTCGCGAAGTTGTTGCCAGAACTTGGAGCCATCTTCATATTCTGTGCCGCCAATAATAGATTCAGCATGTTTAACTGCAGACTCATTGCCAGATAAGCGAATATATAGGCGATCATCTAATTGACAGCTGGCGCTAACGGCAAGCGCTTGGCTTCCAAGTTCACACCAATAATCTATTGCTTGTTGTGCACTTTTTTCGAGCACAAGTGTTAATTCATACTCAGGTTTGGGCATTACCTTGATGGACACATCAAGTAAAAGTCCAAGCGTGCCCATTGAACCTGTCATCAAACGAGAAATATCATAGCCAGCAACATTTTTCATAACTTGCCCGCCATAAACAAGTTTTTCTGCTTTACCATTAATACACGTGACACCTAGCACTGCATCACGGAGCGAACCAGCAAAAGGGCGAGCAGGGCCGGATAAGCCACATGCAACCATGCCGCCAAGAGTGCCGTGGTTATTGAAGCTAGGTGGTTCAAAAGCAAACATTTGATTTTGCTCATCAAGCGTTTGCTCAATATCATAAATTGAAGTGCCGCTTCTTGCGGTGATCACTAACTCAGTCGGCTGGTATGAAATAATACCGCGGTGACTTTTAGTGTCTAATACTTCATTTGTATCGTTAACTTGCCGGCCGTAAAAATCTTTGCTGCCATGGCCGCGTATTTTGATAGCAGTACGGTTATCAACGTACTGTTCAAGTTGTTGTTGGAAGTCTTTGCTTAGATCAGATGACATGATTTTTTCATTATTTGAATTTCAACGAGCGCAGCATGGCGATACTTTTTTTTGATTGCTCAGCAGTACCAGTAATAATTAAATCTTCAATATCAAGATCATCCTTTTCTAAAGGGATGTCAGTCCAGACGAATGCTAGCTTGTCATCAAAATCGACAAGGTAAAAAAGATGGAAACGCGGACCGCTTTTGTTAGTGGATGATTGCTTGAAAATAGCGGAAGCTGCTTGTCGACCATTGATTGTAAACGGTCGGGAAATCAATTCAATTAACTCGCCACGATATGAACGAATCGCAAGTCGACGATACCAATCAAATGTTTTCGTGCTGGCCTCTGCGAAGGTTGAGTTTCGTTCTTGCGTCAACACAGAATTACTTGTTTCCAGGCGATATGTGCCTGCGTTGTTTTTCGGTTCGATGGAAATCAACGTTCCACGCGTAGTGACAGTGTCCGTAATAGCGTCAATCACATAACGCTGCGTACCTTTAATCGGTAGTGTCACAGAGAAACTATCGTCGGCCGCAGTATATAGGCCTGTGTCACCTGCAATATTGCCAACGAGATTTTTTTCTGCGTGTGAAAAATTGGTTGTTGTAAGTAACAAACTAAAAAGAATAGGCAAAAATTTATTATAAGTATTGTGCATGATTTAAAAGCGATCCAATTCAGGAAATGGCACTTCACCATGATGCACATGCATAGCACCAAATTCCGCACAACGGTGTAGGGTTGGTACAGCCTTGCCAGGATTAAGTAAACCATCGGGATCAAAGGCATGTTTTACTGCGTGCAGTTGTTGCAATTCAACCGCGTTAAATTGTAGGCACATGGCATCAAGTTTTTCGACACCTACACCGTGTTCGCCAGTAATGGTGCCACCAACATCGACACAAGTTTTGAGTATTTTGCCACCGAGTTCTTCAGTTCGTTCAAGCTCGTTTTCAATATTGGCATCATAAAGAATGAGTGGATGCAAGTTGCCATCGCCAGCATGAAAGACATTGACGACACGCAAACCATATTCATAAGAAAGCTCAGTGATGCGTGTCAGTACCGCCGCAAGTTGGTGGCGTGGAATGGTGCCATCCATACAGTAGTAATCAGGACTGATACGGCCAACAGCAGGAAAGGCAGCCTTGCGTCCTGCCCACATATTTTCTCTCTCGGCATCATTCTTAGCAATACGAATTTCAGAAGCCCCCGATGATTGAAAGATATCACTGACGCGTTGTACTTGTTCAGTAACATCGGCGCGTGGCCCGTCGATTTCACAAATTAAAATTGCCGCCGCATCAGTGGGATAACCCGCATGGAGAAAATCTTCTACGGCAAGAATCGCAGCGTTGTCCATTAGTTCTAGACCCGCAGGAATAATACCCTTGGCGATGACGTTGGCGACTGAATTACCGGCATCGGCGATATCATCAAACGAGGCAAGCAGTACTTGAACGGTATCCGGTTGTGGTAATAACTTAACAGTGACTTCAACAATGATCCCAAGCAAACCTTCAGAACCTGTCATGAGCGCAAGTAAGTCATAACCGGCGGCATCAAGCCCTGAGCCACCAATGGTATGTAATTCGCCATCGAATGTGAGCATTTTAATTTGTTGTATGTTGTGTACAGTTAAGCCGTATTTTAAACAATGGACACCACCTGAATTTTCAGCAACGTTGCCACCGATACTGCAGGCGATTTGTGACGAAGGATCAGGCGCGTAATAAAAACCATAGGGTTTAGCCGCTTCACTGATGGCTAAGTTTCTTACACCGGGTTCAACTCGTGCAACACGGTTTGCTATATCAATATCAATGATTCGGGTGAATTTAGCGAGGCTGAGTAAAACCCCGCGTTTGTGAGGTAAAGCACCACCAGAAAGGCCGGTGCCCGCGCCGCGTGCGACGACAGGGACCTGCAGACGTTTACAAATTTTCAGTATGCTTTGCACTTGCTCAATAGATTCAGGTAAGACCACTATATAAGGTATCGAACGAAAAGCAGAAAGACCGTCACATTCATAGGCCTTTAAGGTCTCAGGCTGGCTGAGGACAGCATCTTTTGGCAAAACTGACAGCAGCGCGCTTGCTAAAGCTTCTCTGTCACCGTGATAGCCGGAGGTGTCTGGTTGTTGTTGCATAGGCTCTAGGATAATCGAAACGGAGCAAGCAGGGTAGTATCAGTTTTTAGTGGCTTCTGCTTCTCTGACAATATCAAACATAACGGGCAAGCTATCAGGATTAAACGAAATAGAATGAATACCTTGTTTAACGAGCCAATGGGTGATTTCAGGGTAATCGGAAGGGGCTTGTCCACAAATGCCGATGTACTTATCAGCCTTTTTGCAGGCGCTAATTGCCATTGCCATTAATTTGAGGACAGCAGGATTACGCTCATCGAAGTCATTGACCAGTGATGAGTCTCTGTCGATGCCAAGGGTGAGTTGGGTGAGATCATTTGAACCAATAGAGAAGCCATCAAAATGCTCAAGAAATTCATCTGCGAGCAGAGCATTCGCTGGAATTTCACACATTAAATATATTTTAAGGCCATCTTGCCCACGTTCTAGGCCATTTTCTTGCATGAGTTGAAGTACTTTTTTTGCTTCTTCAACAGTTCGTGCAAACGGCACCATGACAGCCAGATTGTTCAAACCCATATCACCTCGAACCTTAACGAGTGCTTCACATTCCATTTTAAAACATTCAGAAAACTGATCAGAAGGATAACGGGATGCACCACGAAAGCCGAGCATTGGGTTTTCTTCTTTGGGTTCAAAAAACTCACCACCGGGCATGGCTGCGTATTCGTTTGATTTAAAATCACTCAAGCGCACAATTACTTGTCTTGGTGAAAAGGCCGCCGCAATGCTGCCGATGCCTTCGGCAAGTCGCTGGATATAAAAACTGCGCGGGTCAGCATAAGCAGCCGAGCGTTTTTCAATTTCTGCGCGTGTAACAGGATCAACAAGTTCGGGTTGCAGTAATGCGCGTGGGTGGATGCCGATAAAATGATTAATAATAAATTCAAGTCGTGCAAGCCCAACACCGTCTGCAGGTAATTGCGAAAGAATATAAGCTTGTTCCGGATCGCCGACATTGAGCATGAGCTTTGTTGAAGGTCGCTCACCTTTAAATGGTTTAATGGTTTTAGTGTGCCAAGGCAACAAGCCTTTATAAATAGTGCCAGTATCCCCCTCGGCACAGCAAACCGTAACATCTTGACCTGTTTGCAAAACAGTTGAGGCATCACCGCAGCCAACCACTGCGGGAATGCCTAATTCACGTGCAATGATGGCGGCATGACAAGTTCGGCCGCCGCGATTAGTAACAATAGCAGAAGCGATTTTCATAATCGGCTCCCAGTCAGGGTCAGTGATATCGGTCACTAATATTTCACCTGCTTGAAGGCTGTTCATGTCACGAGCATGTGGGATCACGCGAACTTTACCGCTACCGATCATACGACCAACGCTTTTACCAGTGGATAGCACATCTCCATGTTCATCTAGAATATGTTGAATAAAGTGTGAATGCTCTGAACTATGAATGGTCTCTGGGCGCGCCTGTAAAATATAAAGCAAACCATCGCGACCGTCTTTTGCCCATTCTATATCCATAGGTTGGTGGTGGCCATGATGAGTAGAATAATGCTCTTCAATAATAACCGCCTGACGAGCAAGATCGACAATTTCATCATCGTTTAATACAAATTGGTTTTGTTCGGCAATGGCCACATCAACATTTTTTACGCCACCGGTTTCGTCATAAATCATTCGGAGCGCTTTGTCGCCAAGTTGGCGTTTGATAATAGGGTGGTGGTCTTCAGTAAGATTCGGCTTGAACACATGATACTCATCAGGGTTGACCGCGCCTTGTACGACATTTTCACCAAGGCCGTAAGCAGCGTTAATTAGCACAACATCACGAAAACCACTTTCCGTATCGAGCGTAAACATAACCCCGGAGGCGCCGATATCTGAACGTGCCATTTTCTGCACACCAATGGATAGCGCTACTTTCATATGCTCAAAGCCCTTATCTACTCGGTAGGCGATGGCACGATCAGTGAATAATGAAGCAAAGACTTTAATGCAGGTGGTTAGAACTGATTCGATACCGTGCACATTGAGATAGGTTTCTTGCTGGCCAGCAAATGAAGCGCCAGGTAAATCTTCAGCAGTTGCCGATGAGCGTAAGGCGACATCAGGCACCATGCCATATTGATGGGTTAAATCGTCGTAAGCTTGGCTTATTTCATCAACTAATTCAGGTGGTAGATTACCCGCTAAAAACCAATTACGGATTTTCTTGCCTGTTTCGGCAAGTTGCACAACATCACGGACATCGAGCTTGGCAAGTAATTTTGTGATGGGTTCTCGTAGGCCATTGTGGTCAAGAAAATACCAATAAGCCTCGGCTGTGGTGGCAAAGCCATTTGGAATACGTAGCCCAAGTGGGCTTAATTCAGTAATCATTTCACCTAGAGAGGCATTTTTCCCACCAACGATTTCGATGTCATTGATGCCTAAGGTATTGAATGTCCGCACATATCGCATGGCTATGGGGCCTTTTTAGCTGGAAATTGTTAACTGATTAAGACACACTAGCGCGCAATTATTAATCATATATTACCTATACATGCTAAGAGGCATCAACATGAGTAGCAAGTCATTTCATCCACCCAAGCGCACTTTAATGGGCCCCGGTCCTTCAGATGTGAATCCACGTATTTTAGAAGCCATGTCTCGTCCAACAATTGGACACCTTGATCCGGTTTTTGTTGACCTAATGGATGAGATGAAAGGCCTGCTTCAGTATGCTTTTCAAACTAAGAACGAATTAACGATGCCTGTTTCGGCGCCGGGTTCAGCGGGCATGGAAACGTGTTTCGTCAACTTGGTTGAACCAGGTGATAAAGTGATTGTGTGTCGTAATGGTGTATTTGGTACACGGATGACTGAAAATGTTGAGCGTTGTGGTGGTGAAGCCATCTTGGTCGACGACGAATGGGGACAACCAGTTGACCCCGTTAAATTAGAAGCAGCACTGAAAGCAAATCCCGATGCTTGTATTGTGGCATTTGTTCATGCTGAAACATCAACCGGCGCGCAATCTGATGCAAAAACATTGGTTGAAATTGCACATAAATATGACTGTTTAACAATTGTTGATGCAGTGACATCTTTAGCAGGTACACCAATCAAAGTAGATGAGTGGGGCATTGATGCGATTTACTCTGGAACACAGAAATGTTTGTCGTGTACGCCGGGTCTTTCACCGATCAGTTTCAACGCTAAAGCCTTAGAAAAAGTTAAAAACCGTAAGACCAAAGTACAAAGTTGGTTTTTAGATCTTAACCTTGTAATGGGCTATTGGGGTAGCGGCACTAAGCGTGCTTATCATCATACTGCGCCGATTAACGCGTTATATGGTTTACATGAATCATTAGTTGTACTGCAAGAAGAAGGCCTTGAAAATTCATGGGCTCGTCATGCGCACAACCATGCAGGATTAAGAGCTGGTTTTGAAGCAATGGGATTACGGTTTATTGTCGATGAAGCTTATCGCTTACCGCAATTAAATTCTGTCACTATCCCGGAAGGCGTTGATGAGGCAGCCGTTCGCAGCCGTTTATTAAAAGAATACAATTTAGAAATTGGTGCAGGCTTAGGTGCTCTGGCTGGTAAAGTATGGCGTGTTGGTTTAATGGGCTACGCGTCTAACCAACGTAATGTTTTATTTTGTTTACAATCATTGGATGCTGTCTTAACTGACATGGGCGCACCGATAAACAGTGGTGAAGCAGTGAAAGCAGCACAGGCGCATTATAAAAAATAATTAGCTCGTGTACTGAAGACTCAATAATAAAAGGAATTACGCTATGAAAATGCTGAAATTTATATTACTTGCCGTCGTGGTCGTTATCATCGCGGCTGGGGTGTTGTTATTTTCTTCATTGGACGGACTTATTGAGGAAGGTATAGAGAAAGCGGGTACACAGGTCACACAAACACGTGTTGAAGTAGGCGGTGTTAAATTAGCGATAACCTCTGGTGCTGGAACAATTTCAAACTTGAAAGTGGACAGCCCTGCAGGGTTTACGCGTAAACAAATTTTTACATTGGGTGAAGTAACCGTTGCGGTAGATCCTAAAACGGTCACTGAAAAAGTCGTTGTAATTAATGAAGTGATGATTAAAGCACCGCAGATTTTCTATGAAATTAACGATAAAGGCGATTCAAACCTAGACGTATTGAAGCAGAACGTTCAAAAAGCCACCGCTGGATTGGGTTCATCTGAAAAATCATCAAACAGCAGCGAAGAGATTAAATTAATTATTCGTAAACTGGTTATCGAAGGTGCAGAAGTTGATGCGCGGGTCGCGGCTTTAGGCGGTAAAGACTTGTCAGCTAACCTGCCACGAATAGAGTTGAATGACATTGGTAAATCAACCGGTGGTGCTTCAGCGAGTGAAGTGGCAGAAAAAGTCACTAAAGTTTTAATTTCTAAAACCACTAAGGCTGTTGCTGAAATGGGTGTGCAACAATACTTAGGCAAAGGTGTTGATGAAGCAAAAGCTCAACTAGAAGAAAAAGCCAAAGGTGCAGTGACAGAAAAGCTAGGCGATGAACTTGGCGGGAAGCTAAAAGGCTTATTTTAACTTCAGGTAATGACCGTCGGCGTCTTCATGCCTGTGTGTGTTTGGATGTTGGCGATATCATCAGCAATCTTTATTAACGGCGCAAGGTAATGCTGGGTGGTTTCGCTGTAGCGGGTTTTGTCTTCACAAAAGTCTTCTATGTAAACCCGCAGCGTTGCACCACTGGTTCCTGTACCGGAAAGTCGAAAAATAATTCGCGCACCATTCTCAAATAACAGTCTTATGCCTTGATGTTCACTCACTGAGTTATCGATGGGATCTGTGTATGAGAATTCGTCGGCAATCTTTATACTGTAACCGCTAAATTTCTGGCCTTTAAGATTAACTAAATTATTCAGTAAATGTTCCACCAATTGATTCGCAGCATTGCTATCGATGCCTTCGTAATCATGGCGCGTGTAAAAGTGTTTACCAAAGCGCTGCCAATGCTCGGAAAGAATTTCACTAACAGATTGTTTTCTTACAGCGATAATATTTAACCAACATAACACCGCCCAAAGACCATCTTTTTCCCGCACATGATTTGAACCCGTGCCAAAGCTTTCTTCGCCACAGAGTGTGATCTTATTCGCATCCAGTAGGTTGCCAAAAAATTTCCAACCGGTGGGTGTCTCGTAACATTCAATACCAAGTTCATTTGCAACCACATCTATCGCTGCGCTGGTTGGCATGGAGCGCGCGACGCCACTGAGCCCACCCTTATACGCTGGGATAAGATAAGCATTTGCGGCAATGACCGCTAAACTATCACTGGGATTAACAAAACACTGACGCCCGAGAATCATATTGCGATCACCATCACCATCAGAGGCAGCCCCAAAGTCGGGCGCTGTATCCGATAACATGCGCTCGGCAAGTTCATACGCATAAGTGAGGTTAGGATCAGGATGACCACCGCCAAAATCAAATTTGGGTTCACAATTTAATAAGTTAGAGTCAGCTATCCCAAGTTGTTTACCAAGGATTTGTTTCGCATAGGGGCCGGTGATCGCATGCATGGCATCGAAATAAACCTGAAAGCCACCAGCAATAAGCGATTTGATGGCATCAAAGTCAAATAATGTCTGCATCAACTGCGCATAGTCTGTAACGGGATCGATAACATCTATCACCGTGTTGCCGAATCGATGTTGATCTATTTTATCCAGCGGTATTTCTGGCATGTCAGCAAAATGATAATGCGCAATTTGTAAAGTTTGTTGAAAAATAGCTTCTGTCAGCGCTTCTAGCGCAGGACCACCATTAGCGGTATTAAATTTAATCCCAAAATCACCCTCAGGCCCCCCGGGATTGTGGCTGGCCGACAGGATAATGCCGCCAAAGGCTTCGTTTTTACGAATTAGGTGAGAAGCAGCAGGTGTTGATAAAAGACCGTCACGACCGATGATGATACGTCCAAACCCAGCGGCTACTGCTATGCGGATAATGATTTGAATTGCCGTTAAATTGAAAAATCGCCCATCGCCACCGAGAACCAGTGTTTTGCCCTTATAGCCATTGAGCACATTAAACAGAGATTGAACGAAATTTTCTAAGTAGTGCTCTTGCTGAAAAACGCTGACAGACTTTCGTAGGCCCGAGGTGCCTGGGCGCTGGTCTGTAAAGGGCTTACTTGCGACAGTGACTATTTGCATGGCTTGATTCTAGCAAGGTTGAACTAAAAGTGGCAGATTCATCATGATTGGCTTGAAATGGCCGGTTATCAACCCCATCTAGCTTCGATAACTACCTAATTTAGATATATTTTGGAGGAAATTTGTACCATGACCGTTGAAGCGCATAAAGAAACCATGGAGTTTCAAACTGAAGTAAAGCAATTGCTGCAGTTGATGATTAACTCGTTATACAGTAATAAAGAAATCTTTTTGCGTGAGTTGGTATCAAATGCCTCCGATGCCTGCGATAAGTTACGCTTTGAATCACTTTCTGATGATGCGCTGATGGAAGGTGATGCCGAAATGGCCATCACAGTCGAGTTTGATAAAGACGCACGGACAATTACCATTTCTGATAATGGCATTGGCATGAACCGCCAAGAAGTGATCGATAATATCGGTACGATTGCCAAATCGGGCACCAAGCAATTCTTTGAAGCACTCAGTGGTGACCAAGCCAGTGATGCCAATTTAATTGGCCAATTCGGTGTGGGCTTCTACTCAGCCTTTATTGTCGCGGACAAGGTTGTGGTTGAAACTCGCCGCGCAGGTACAACGGAAGAGCATGGCGTACGTTGGGAATCAGCCGGCGAAGGTGATTTCTCACTCGAAACAATCGATAAACCAGCCCGTGGTACCACCGTCACCATGTATTTGCGTGAAGGTGAAGATGAATTCCTTGATGGATACCGCCTACGCCATATTATCCGTACTTATTCCGATCATATTAGCTTACCCATTAAAATGTGGTCTGAGCCAACACCAGCGATGGGTGATGAAGCAGACAAAGAAGTGCCTGCACCAGAATTAGAAATGGTTAATAGCGCATCGGCGCTTTGGGCACGTTCTAAAAGTGACATTACTGATGAAGAGTACAACGAATTTTATAAACACGTGGGTCATGACTTCCAAGATCCATTGTGCCATGTGCATAGTCGTGTAGAAGGTAATATTGAATACACCTCATTGTTATATGTGCCATCCAAAGCACCTTTTGATCTGTGGGACAGAAATTCAAAACATGGTATTAAATTATATGTACGCCGTGTCTTTATTATGGACGATGCAGATCAACTAATGCCGCAGTACTTGCGATTTGTTCGTGGTGTAGTGGATTCATCAGACTTGCCATTGAATGTGTCACGCGAAATTTTGCAACACAATAAAGCCATTGACAGCATGCGTTCTGGTTCAATTAAAAAAGTACTTGGCATGTTAGAAGGCATTGCCAAAAACGAACCTGAGAAATACACAACGTTCTGGAATGAATTTGGTCGAGTGATTAAAGAAGGCCCGGCAGAAGATTCTGCGAATGCAGATAAAATTGCCAAGCTATTACGTTTCGCGACAACTAAAACTGACGAAGAAGCACAAACCGTTTCATTGCAAGAATATGTTGATCGTATGCCAGAAGGGCAAGATAAGATTTATTACATTACGGCAGACAGCTTTAATGCAGCGAAGAATAGCCCGCACCTTGAAGTGTTCCGTAACAAAGGCATTGAGGTCTTACTGCTCGGTGAACGTGTTGATGAATGGTTAATTTCAGCACTAACAGAATTTGATGGTAAGCCACTTCAGTCGGTTGCGAAGGGTGATTTAGATCTTGGCGACTTAGAAGACAAGGAAGAAAAGGAAAAACAAAAAGAAGCGGAAGAACAAAATAAAGATTTTGTTGGGCGGATTAAAGAAGCCCTCGGGGATTCAGTAAAAGATGTGCGTGTAACGCATCGTTTGACAAATACGCCGGCGTGTTTGGTTTCCGAAAACCAAGACATGAGTGGTAACCTTGAGCGAATATTGCGAGAAGCGGGCCAAGAAATCCCAACCTTGAAGCCAATTCTTGAAATTAATCCTACTCATGCCTTGGTAGAAATGCTCAAAGAGCAATCCGAGCAAGACTTGTTTAAGGATTGGTCACAAATTCTGTTTGACCAAGCACTGCTTTCTGAAGGCGGACAGTTAGAAGATCCTGCTGGATTTGTTGCCCGCTTAAACGCTATGTTATTGAAATTAGCTAAATAAATACGCTAAGTCCGCCCGACACTCAAGTCGGGCGGGTTCTTGCCGACATACTCTATATAGAAGGTCAGACGACGACCGAGGAGAGAATGATGGCCATGTTTCGCACACTATTTTTATGTTTCAGCCTTAGCTTTATCGGGGCTGGGTTTGCTTATGCCAACGATGAAGCTGGACACGAACCCGTGGCAAGTCAGGGGGCGCCTTTCGATTTTTCGAAAATTCCATTGCCCACCATTTATGCAGAACCTAAAGCACCGACCCCGCAGCCTGGCGACAGTAAAAGAACATGCGTGGCACTTGATGATGAAATCGTGACACTTCTACCGCTGACCTATCGGACAGTACCTGATTTTTACGATGACCCTAAAGTGGCTGCCGCTATTTGGTTAACGACAACGGGCGTGACCTTGTTTGATTTTTTCCCTGATAACTTCCCATTGACAGAAATCCCGCTGGGCTATGCGACATTGGCTTTTCCTGAGTATAAAAAATACAAGGAAAAAGAGCGCATTCGTAAAGCAAGTTTCCGTATTGAATCATTACGCCGTACCAAAGCACGGATGCGGTGCTTTGAAACCTAACCAGGTTGCTTTTGTTTCCAATTTTTTTTGTACTTTACGGGCACTGACCAGATAACACCTTTATAGGTGTTATCTGGTGGGTAGTGTTCAAAGCGGATATTTAAAACAGTTGTCGATGAACGTGTTACCCATTTCTTTTTCATATTAGAGCGACTTAAGCCAATGTTTGCTCTGGCCACTTGAAAACCATCCTTAGCTTGAATGCTGTTAACTGACCAGTATGAGTGGTCGGGGACGACATATATTTTAATTTCATTGGCAGGAATTGTGTTTTTATAAGTATAAATAACATCGACAACAAGCGAGTCATCAGTTTCAGAGATGATGCGAACTTCATCGACTTTGATATCGTACGGAGCGGCTAAACGTTTTTTATTTTGAAAAATCAACTGACCAGGTTTGTCATCTTCAATAATTGTATTATGAAGGTTTTTAATTTCTGGTGGGTTAGCATTCGAGGCATTGTCTCTCGCGTCTGCTCGTATGACACTGTCACCACTATGACATTCACTGTCACGATAGATAAGTTGACCAAGGCTATCTTTACATTGGAATATTTCAGCATAGCTGATCGCAGGCAGAAGCAGGGTGAGGAGCAAGAGACCGTTTTTAATCATGTTTCACCGCAGAAAAAAATCATTGTTTAAACAATATATCACCGACACGTAAAATCAAGTTTTTAGTCTATTTTATCTACCACGTAACATCAGGCATACTCTTTGTCATGGTGGAAGAATTAGACAGCATACGTTTAGATAAATGGTTATGGGCGGCACGCTTTTTCAAAACCCGAGCCTTAGCCTCTGAGGCGATCAGTGGCGGCAAGGTTCATCGCAATGGTCATCGGGTTAAACCATCGCAGTCAGTACAAATTGATGACAAGCTAGAAATCACCAAAGGGGCGTTTCGTTTTAACATTGTGGTGACACGACTACTAAAGCAACGTGGTTCTGCACCAATAGCACAAACAATGTATGAAGAAACAGCCGAGAGTGCTTCTGCGCGCACGGCCTTGGCTGACCAACTTCGCGCCCAAGCCGCACAGAATCCCACAACACCGCGAAAACCGGATAAGCGTTCCCGACGTAGGATTATTCGTTTTACGCGTAAACAAGATATTTAATCACCTGTCATGTATGCGGGTATCACAGGATAGCGGCTTATTCGAGTGCGAATCAGTCCCTGAGTCTGGTAAACTATAGGTTTGAAGCATCGCTTCTCATGCGCTCGCAATGACGAGATTTTAAATAATTTTGCTTAGTATTAATTTTTAGATGGAGTGTTTACATGCGTCCGGCCCAGTTATTAGCCGTTTTAGAAAGAGAGTTTATGAGTACTGATGCAGGGCATCATACACCTGTCATGCTTTGGGGACCTCCGGGTGTGGGTAAATCACAGATGATTGCTCAAGTGGCTGAACATAATAATGTTGAAGTCATTGATATTCGCTTATCTCAAATGGAACCGACTGATTTACGGGGTATCCCATTTCGCGTTGATGACACAGTCGAGTGGGCCATTCCTGGGATACTTCCAGATGTTAAGCGTCATGGTAAGAAGGGGATACTTTTCTTGGATGAAATTACCTCAGCAGCGCCGACAGTTTCTGCAGCTGCCTACCAATTAATTTTGGATCGCCGCTTAGGTGAATACAGAGTGCCTGATGGCTGGGCAATTTTTGCAGCCGGCAATCGGCAGGGCGATCGCGGTGTGACGTTTACGATGCCAGCACCATTGGCAAATCGCTTTTCACATTTCGAAGTTGATACACATTTAGATGATTGGGTCGCATGGGCTTATAACAATGGCATTGATGAGAAGGTAATCGCATTTTTGCGGTTTAGACCTGAATTGTTGTTTGATTTTGATCCAGCTCATAATCCTGTTGCATTCCCATCACCACGTTCATGGGAATTTGCCCACCGTGGATTACAAAAATTCAGCGATCATCCTGAATTGCTTTTAGGTTCTTTACAAGCCTGTGTTGGACCTGCAGCGGGCATTGAATTAAAAGCTTTTGTTGATAATCTCGATAACATGCCCGACATCGATGCCATTTTACGCGGTGAAGATATCAGCGTACCAAAAGAAATCGATTTGCAATATGCCGTTGCAGCCGCTTTGGTTGGTCGAGCGATTCGTGCCAAAGGCAAAGGCGATGGTCAGGCAGTGTGGGGACATATTCTCGATTACGCACGTAGCTTTCCGCAACGTGAAATGGGTGTGATGCTGGTATCCGACATGCACCGCGCGGTGGGTGAGGAAATGTTTGCCGTGCCACAGTTTGCTGCATGGGCAAAAGACATTGCTGATGTGATGTTGTATAACTGATTCAAAATCCAGTAAAAGAATTATGTCTGAAGTCGAAACAAAACTTGCAGCAGCCCGTACGCGGCTTATTTTAGATAAGCCTTTCCTTGGTGCGCTGGTGTTGCGCTTGCCGATGAAGCAAGCAGATGCAAGTTGGTGTAAAACAACCGCAACAGATGCTAAAACATTTTTTTATAATCACGATTACATTGCTAGCATGTCGGTAGAACAAGCCCAGTTCATCCTTGCACATGAAGCCTTGCATTGTGCTTTGTCACATTTCGCACGCCGGCAGCATCGTGTAAAACATCGTTGGGACTTGGCTTGCGATTTAGCCATTAATCCTATTTTGATTAATGAAGGCATGCAGCCGATCCCAGACACGTTGTACGATCCACAATACGCAGAAATGACAGCGGAAGAAATTTATCCAACGATAGATGATTTAGACGATAGAGAAACACAAGATCAACATGTCTACGATGAAGATGATCGTGAGCAAAATGAAAATAACGATCCCTCGCCCGATGATGACGACGGCGATAAGGGCGATGAGCCTAAGGACGATAAAGGTACGGGTGGTGATAAACCCCAAACCGATCAAGACAACCAGTCAAACGGTAATGAAGCAGAACTTGATGAAACACAAGGTGGTGCAGGTCAACCACCGCCATTAACGTCAGCAGAAAAAGAATCTTTATCCGTGCAGTGGCAACAACGTCTTGCCGGTGCAGCACAATCCGCTATGCAAGCAGGAAAAATGGGCGACGCACTGGCACGATTAGTTGATCATCTTTTACAACCGCAACTACCGTGGCGAATGTTGTTAGCGCGCTATATGACAGCGATTGCACGCGATGACTATAGCTTTCAGCGTCCTTCACGACGTGAAGGTGCAGCAATTTTACCTAGCTTAAGAAGTAGTCAACTGGATGTCACCATTGTGATTGATACCAGTGGTTCAGTCAGTGATGCCGAGATAGATGAATTTATTTCTGAAGTTGATGCGATAAAAGGGCAAATGCGTGCGCGCATTACGCTTATCGCTTGTGATGATCATGTTAGTGAAAATGCGCCATGGAGTTTTGAGCCTTGGGATAGTTTTGAAGCGCCAGAGGATATGATGGGCGGCGGTGGTACCGATTTTAAACCAGCATTTGAATTCGCCGAACAACAGGGTAAACAACCGGATTTGCTTATCTACTTCACGGATGCAGAAGGAGCCTTTCCCGCCTACGAGCCATCATTCCCGGTTATTTGGTTGGTAAAAGGACGAGCAAAAATTCCTTGGGGACAACGGGTTCAGTTGAATTAAGCCTTGTCAGCGTGATTGTTGGTATAATGTCGTGATATTTTTATCAGCGGCTTCGATATCGTTGGCAAAACAAATTACACCATCGAGATGGCCGAGCATCGCAATACATTGATCTGATTGGTGAACACAATCCTGAATAGCTAATGCCATTTCAGGTGTACCATAATCAATGTCAATGGATGTTGTTGATAGCTGTAATGTTAAATGCTTTTGCCAAATATTGGGGTTGTGAATATGGATAACGGCCATAATATCTGGGTTAGTAGTATAAATAGCAGCATGGCTCATGCATTCAGATGAAGGTTTTACAGGCCCACGCGATTGCACGGCATTTTTAGTAATATCGCAATGGATAACATGCGCATAGTGATTCGCAGTTAGGTGATCAATGCCACCTGTCTGTGTACCACTGATAATGAATTCGTTGCCCGTAAGACGATGGCTGATATTGCCATAAGCATAACCATCGTAGCGCTTTGGATTTTGGTCAATCAGCCCCATACTGTGCATGTGTTGATGACTTGTAATAAGTGCATCAATTTGCGGGTAGGATAAAGCGTCCGTATCCTCATGTGACAAATTAAATTGAATAACGCCTTCTTGTTCGCTCATTGTGAATGGCAGGCCTAAATAGTAATTTTAAAGGTACTCAGCGTGTCGCTTTCTACAGAAGACAATTTACGACTTAATGTCATGTTAGCAAATAATGTTAACGCAGTCCGCATTGATGAAGGCCGGATGATGGTGTATGGCATTGCCGATGGTAATGAAATGCAGATTCAACTAAACCCAAATTGTCATGATGATAAATACGTTAAACAAGTAAAAGAATTACTCTCGAGCCATGTTCTTGGTTCACCCGGTGGTTACCCAGTTTATCTAAAACGCTGGACGCGCATGGGACAAATGAAAGATGAGAGTCTTGCTGACTTACTAAAGATTGGTGAGCCTGAAGCGATCATGGCTGTAGTGTGCGCGCAGGGATTAACAGATGAACTCGCGAAACTTGCGTGGTGGGCAGCACCAGAAGCTGAATACGCTCGACGCATGCTTGAGTGTGAAGATGTCGTGAATGGCGAAATGGGTAAAGTGTTAGCTGATTTTTTGATCGAGTTCTTACCTTTCGAAGAAGATCCATATGCCATTGTTCGCAGTGTGCGATTAGTGCTACAGGGCAATCTAATCGATGACGATGCCCGCCAAACGCTTTGGTCGCGCGGCATTAAAAAAAATGTATTTAGAATTGGTTTTCTTGAAGCTTGTCCGAATGAGTTACCTGAGCCTGTTGATATGCGTGCTGATGCCGAGCAACATCTAGAAGATCTCAATGAACTAAAGAAAAATGGCAATTGCTATGCGGCGAAGCTTGAAAAAGTTTTGTCTTCAGCTGGGCAAAGTTTTATACATACCAGTGAAACCATTTTGAAAAAGCCGGCCAATCAGGAAGCTGTTTGCGCGTTGTTCAATGCGGTTGGAAATTATTTCAATCCTGATTTTGATCTGCAAACGCGCTCTCATGACGAAATGCAATCCAATGCCACAGCAGAACAAGATATTCAGGTTTTGATGGAACAAGCCAAACAAAAAGCAGCATCAGATAATGAATTAAAAGCACTGCTTGAAAGAGTGCCTTCGCTGCAGCAAGAAGTGGAAGCAATGCTGTGCTTAGCGAGTATTACCGATGCAATAGCCACGCCAGTGTTTGCGCGGACTGACGCAATTGGCAGTGTAATGCGTAAAAAATTAGCGCCAGTGACCGAGCCATTATTTGAACAATTTGCCACGCTACGCCAGCCAAATACCTGAAAATTGTCAGACGCAGACCTGAATTGTTAAATTTATAGCTTCCTTCCTCGTAACATCATAATAAATAAAGAAAAATAAACAGTAACTGTGACAGCATTTATGTGAACCATGCCCACACCATCCTATAAATTATCGACTATATTATTAATGTAGCTGGTAGAAGCTAACCGGCTCGGATAGGGAATAAAACAATAAAGCTGGATGCGAGTGGAAGCAAGACGTGGAACAACATTTAATGGTAGATAAATAATGTCAATCTCGCAGTCAATAGTATCGTTCATACAGCAGCAAGGTGTGCAATTCACGGTTCTTTCACATGAACCAACACGGACACTTGAAGCAACCGCTGACAATATTCACGCGCCTTATGCCAAAATGCTACGCGCAGTTATCATGTCTGATAGCGAGCAATATTACATGGCAATTTTGCCAGTGACGCATGTTCTCGATTTTAAATCTTTGCAATCAAAGCTGGGTAAAGAATTATTTGTTGCCAGCTACAAAGATTTTTCCAATAAGTTTGACTGCTGTGAGCGTGGCTCTGTTCCGCCCATCGGCGAACCGTTTAATATCCCCGTTTTTATTGATCAAAGTGTTGCAAAGTTGGATGAGGTTTTTTTTGAACCGGGTTCACACACTGTCGCAATGAAAATGACAGGTAATGATTACATGCAATTAGTCGGGCGCGCTAATGTTGGGCACTTTGCCTATGCACTTACTTCGTTAGCCGAAACAGACGTCAGTACGATTCGTTACGCGTCACCACTTGATATGAAGCGGCGCATTGAAGAAATATATGAATTACCATCCATGCCAGACATCGCATTACGCATTCTTGAATTAAGTAAAAATGAGGATGCATCGATCACTGAGTTGTCAGATATAGTTCAAACAGATCCAAGTCTTTCTGCACAAACCTTACGTTACGCAACCTCATCATTATTCGGCTATCGCGGCAAAATTGATTCGATACAAGATGCGATTGTGCGTGTGCTTGGTTTCGATATGACCATTAACATGGCATTAGGCATTACCGTTGGAAAAAGTTTCCGTAATCCAACCGATGGACCACTAGGTATGGATGCATTTTGGCGGCACAGCATAGCTTGCGCTACCTTAACGCAACGTCTCGCTAAAATGATGCCTGCAAAACAGCGCCCTAAGGCGGGTATGGTTTATTTGTCGGGGTTATTACATAACTTCGGTTTCTTGCTACTCGGTCATTTGTTTCAACCTGAATTTTATTTGCTTAATAAAATGGCTGCGGCAAACCCGGACAAGCCCATTACTGAATTGGAACAACAAGTATTAGGTATGGGACGTGCGCGCGACGCGATTGATATGGGCCACGCGCAAATGGGTTCATGGTTAATGGAAGCATGGGGCTTGCCTTCAGCGGTTTGCACGACGGTGCGTGAACATCATTCAGAAAACTATGAAGGCGATGATGAGGTCTACGTCAACCTTGTAAAAGTGGCAAATCGATTATTAAAGCGAGTTGGAATTGGTGATGAGTGTAATGGTGAGCTTCCTCAGGACTTACTCGATAAATTAGGCCTTAATGAAGAAGCCGTAATGGCTGAACTTGAATCGCTAATCGAAGGAGAATTGGCTGAAGTAGAAGCAATGGCCCATCAAATAGCCGCTTAAATATTATTGTTTTTACTCAAAGCTGGGCTTTTGCTCGGCTTTTTTTGTTTCATGATGCAACCTAAATGACACATTTGTTGCAGATTGCATGGGGTGCAGAAGGTAGTAATATTGAAGATACTTTAGATATGGAATAAAGATGTTCTTTACGCGTCTATCCTTTATATAAAGGAGGTTGTTTATGTTTTCTCATCATGCTTACTATAAGTTCTATTTTCTTGTATTAACCTTAGTGTCTTTTTTTATTTCATTGCCGCTTGAGGCGAAACAGCGTCTTGCACCTATTGCTGAAGATACCAAGCAGGTGAAGCAGTGGAATCAATTTGCAGATTCGCTCTATGCAGTACATCAATACTTGATTAAGAATAGATCTATTCGGACGGAAGAAGAAGTCGGTGGTTACGGTGGCGTAACGGCAGGCGATTTCTACAATGAGATACGCTATTACGATAAGTCTAAAAATCTGCTCCTGAGTAAAATACAATGGGAGCTGGCGCGCCCAAATGTAATTCATAATATTGAAATTTTTATACATGATAATGATGGTAATTTGCTGCGTGATTATTACGCCGGTTATTTACCACATCACCGAAATGCGCCGTTACACACGATGATTAATTTTTATGGCGATGCAGAAGGATTAATGTCATTTCGTCAGTTTGACGCATCGGGTGAGCGTATTTATGAACAGTGCTCGGGTAAACATTTTTCAGAGGCAATAGACATATCCTTAGAGAATGATGAATGGCTCGCCCCTAACGCAGAATCATTAAAATTAATTGCTTCAGAACCCTATGTCGCTTGTTTTGGTGATACACCTAAAGAAGTGGGTAAATACATTAATCCCTTAGCAGAATTGCCAGAAGACATCGCAGAGAGTTCAGCATCAAGTACAGATGATTATGCGGCAGCTAATAAACGCATTGCTGAATTAACGGCACAAATTGTTAATCAGAATGACAGCGCGCCACTTTATACCAAACGTGCTGAAGAATATTTTCATTTAGGTGAAATGGATAAAGCAGAAAAGGATTTAACCAAATCAATCGAGATTGATCCGAAGCACAGTCAAGCATGGTTTTGGCGCGGTATGGTAAGAGGGCGACTAGGTAATATCGCTGAAGGTATTGCTGATTTATCTGTGTTCATTAAGCATTACCCGGAGAGTTCCTTAGCCCATACAAAACGTGGTGTGCGTTACATTTGGAATGGACAACTGGTTGAGGCTGAACAAGACTTGAAGCGTGCAGTTGAATTAAATCCGGCTAATGCGGAAGCACATGATGATCTCGGTGTGTTACTTGCGCAGCAACAAAAACTCGATAAAGCGATTAGTCATTTTAAGACCACGATTCGTTTAGAACCTAGCTATCAAAAAGGCCACCACAACCTGGCCACGGCTTTACATCTTCAAGGACAAGCACAGGCCGCACTCCATTCAGTCAATACAAGCTTGCGGTTAGCGCCTAATGACCGGAATTCTTTGATGCTTAAAAGTGAAATTTTGTCAGGATTGGGACGAAACACTGAAGCACTGGCGATTCGTGAGCAAGCTGAATTTCTTCCTGAAGGCAACTGGTCTGAGCGTTTTAGCCAGCCATAAGCAAAGCCCATTGGCCTATAGATTCATAAGTCTGGTATGCCTGCGATGGCTGTGCATAATTGAAGGGTGCACATAATATAAAGAAGGGAAATAACAATGCGAATAATTCTACTAGGTGGACCGGGCGCTGGTAAAGGTACACAAGCGACCTACATAAAAGAAAAGTTTAACATCCCACAAATCTCAACTGGTGATATGTTGCGTGCAGCGGTGAAAGCTGGCACACCGCTAGGAGTTGAAGCAAAAAAAGTAATGGATTCTGGTGGGCTTGTTTCAGATGAAATTATTTTAGGTTTAGTTGAAGAGCGCATTAAAGAAGCTGACTGTAAAAACGGTTTCTTATTTGATGGTTTCCCTCGCACTATTCCCCAAGCTGATGCCTTAAAAGAACGTGGTGTACCCGTTGATGCAGTGGTTGAAATTGATGTTGATGATAATGAAATAGTAAAACGCATGAGCGGTCGACGTGCGCATTTAGCCTCAGGTCGTACTTACCATGTGGTATACAACCCACCAAAGGTTGAAGGTAAAGATGACGTCACAGGCGAAGATCTTGTTCAGCGTGATGATGATAAAGAAGAAACAGTTCTGAAACGCCTTGATGTTTATCACGAACAAACTGAACCACTCATTGAGTATTACACTAACTGGTCAAACAGTGGTGAAGATACATCACCTAAGTACATTAAGGTTCAAGGTGTAGGTTCGGTTGAAGAAATTCGAGATACTATTTTTGCGGGTCTAGAATAAATAATTTCTGCTGATATAAACTAAAAAAGGCCAGCAGTTTGCTGGCCTTTTTTTATGGGCTAGATAGCTATTCCCAAATTGATGATTGATTTGACGCCAGCGCCATGGAGAAACATTCATGCTGCTTTTCCATAAACCGACATTTTTTACACGCGCACTGTTTTCAGCTTTGGCATAACTATTATAGTGCTGGCGAGACGTTGTATCTTTGTCGTTCATCTTTTGCCAAGCCATGCCCCTTTCTAACATTTCATGATTAACATCTATTCCGTTGAGATAGACTGTAGAAAGTACATGCCCCTGCGTATTAAGTTTGTTATACGATAATACGACTTCTTGGTCACAAATTAATTTACATAATTCGTCTTTCGATATTGTGCCGTAATCCTGTTGAATTTCTGGCGCATCGACACCTGATAAACTGACTATATATTTTACGCCGTTTTTGTCTTTAACTTTAACAGTGTCACCGTCGACAATAGCAATAATATGGACTGGTAAGGTTTGTGCCATTAGCAGTGCGGGAAAAAGTAATGCTGATAGTATTGAAATGATTCGTATAGACATGTTCTAGTTCCTCGCGGAGAGTGGTATCTATACTATGTATCGACTGCCACTGAAAAATATTTAGGGCAAATTGAGTGGGTAGATGTGATTATTTTATGGAACACTTTAAGTAGGGTTATCATAAAAAATAAGGCCGGCATGTGCCGACCTTACTTGCTAATCACATCTACTGCGATTTAGTTAATAATCTGCCAGTTTCCGCCGTTTTCACGGCATGCCGTTCCGGTTGCTTGGGTGCGTTGACCATTAACGACAACGCTTGATGTGTAATCACGGCAATAGCGGCCATTATCTCGCGTATAAGTGTTGTCTGGCGTGACGGTATATTGTCGTTGCGTGTCAGGGTTAATCCAGGCAACAGATTGACTGTCCTTGGCATTGACAAAAGCTTGCCCTGCACAATACTTGTCTGCTACATCCATGGATTCGCCAACGGTGTTACCAATGGTGGCACCGACAATGACGCCAGCGATGGTGGCAAGTGTTTTGCCATCGCCTTTACCAATCTTGGAACCAAGAATACCGCCGATGATACCGCCGATAACCGTGCCTACGTCTGCGTTGCGTGAACTATAGGGTTCACAAGATAAGGGTTCGTAACGATGTTGCTCCGCCTGTCTAGGCTCGCTGTAACGATAGTCATCATCGTTATGCTTGTTTTTACGCTTGTGCTTATTCTTATGTTTATCTTTATTCTTGTGATATCCGTGCGCGGGTGCCCATTCAGGTGGTTCAGCAAAAGCTACATTACTGCTTAGTACAAACGAGAAAAAGGCCATAAGGGTAAAGCTACTTAGAAAACGTAAGGTGCGCATAGTCAGACTCTTTAGTATGCTAATGAATTGAATTAGAAGTATAGCATTGCCGAACAAAATGTCATGGTGAGGTATACTCACTGCTCGAACCTGTAGAGTGAATAATAATGACCAAAAAATTTATTGGTGAATCAAATTACAATCATGAATCGGCTGATTACACAGGGGTTTTGTTTTGTAATTTAGGCACCCCTATAGCGCCAACCCCGGGTGCAGTCCGAAGCTTTTTGCGTGAATTTCTTTCAGATCCACGCGTGGTTGAGATCCCTCGCCCAATCTGGTGGCTGATACTCAATTTGATCATATTGCCTTTTCGCCCACGCCATGTGGCCAAAGCGTATGAGAGCGTCTGGACAGATCGTGGTTCGCCGTTACGGGCGATAATGGAAGACCAATGTGAAGGGCTGGCTGCAAAACTAAAGTCTCAAACAGGGACTGAAGTGCCGGTGAGTTTAGCGATGTGCTATGGCGAGCCCTCTATTTCACAAGCAATGCAAACCCTAAAAAAGCAGGGGGTGCGTCGCTTATTAGTATTACCCGCTTACCCACAGTACTCGGCGACGACGACAGCTGCGGTGTTTGACTTAGTAAGTCGTGAGTTACAATCTTGGCGATGGATTCCTGAACTACGGATCATTAACGATTATCATGATGATTCACGCTATATCGATGCACTGGCGGCCAGTGTCAGCGCGTTTAGAGAAAAAAACCTAACCAGCCAACGTTTGTTAATGTCTTTTCATGGGCTACCCGAAGCGATGTTATTAGCGGGTGACCCCTATTTTTGTCAGTGTCAAAAAACCGCACGCCTATTGGCTGAGAAGCTTAACCTTCGCGAGGATGAATGGGCGATTAGCTTTCAGTCACGTCTGGGCAAGGCTAAGTGGTTACAACCTTATACTGATAAGACGCTCGAGCAGTGGGCAAAAGACGGCATTAAATCGGTAGATGTCGTTTGTCCCGGCTTTTCCGCAGATTGCCTAGAAACGCTTGAAGAAATGGCCATGCAGAACCGTGATGTCTTCCTAGAGAATGGCGGCCAGCAGTACCAGTATATTCCGGCATTAAATGCGAGCGACGCACATATTGCATTTTTTACCGATTTGGTAGAACAACATAGCCAAGGTTGGCCACAAAACGGTCAAGATTTGAGCAATTTATCACAAAGAAGCCAGCGAGCACGCGATTTAGGTGCTAACAAGTAAGCTAATGCCCTGATAACAAACAGGAATGGGCAATAATCGTCTGTTTGCCGATTATTCTGGTATGATACGCACCGCTATTTATTAGACCAAGCTAGAGGATTGACTATGTCTGAGAAACACCCGATTGTCGCAGTGACCGGTTCTTCCGGCGCAGGTACAACGACTGTTAAAGTTGCTTTTGAGCACTTGTTCCGTCGAGAAAACATTAAACCATTGGTGATCGAAGGTGATAGTTACCACGCTTACGATCGTCAAGATATGAAAAAAGCAATTGATGACTTTGCTGCGAAAGGTAAGCAATTAAGTCACTTCGGCCCAGAAGCCAACTTGTTTGGTAAATTGGCTGATACGTTTAAAGAATACTCTGAAACGGGTGTTTGTGAACGTCGCTATTATTTGCACAGTGACGAAGAAGCGGCGGAACATAACGAACGTCTTGGACTGAGTAATGTACCGGGTCAATTCACGCCTTGGGAAAAGATTTCAGAAGAAACTGATCTGTTATTTTATGAAGGTTTACATGGTGGCGCAGAAGATGGCGACACAAATGTAGCGGCTCACACTGATTTGTTAATTGGTGTTGTGCCGATTGTGAACCTCGAGTGGATTCAAAAAATTCACCGTGACACAAGCCAACGTGGTTACTCTGCGGAAGCCGTAACAGATACGATTTTACGTCGTATGTCTGATTACGTTCACTACATTACACCGCAGTTCTCACAAACAGATATTAACTTCCAACGTGTACCAACGGTAGATACATCTAACCCGTTCATCGCACGTGACATCCCAACACCGGATGAAAGTTTTATTGTGATCCGTTTTAAAGATCCAGCGAAGAGCTGTGTTGATTTCCCATACTTGCTTAACATGATTGATGGTTCATTCATGTCTCGTCGCAACAGTATTGTTGTACCTGGCGGCAAAATGGGTTTTGCAATGGAATTGATTCTTGGACCTGTTATTCATGACATGATGGAAAAACAACGTCATTGCTAGAATATAACAGCATCTAAGTTGTCGAAAAAGGGTAACGTTATCGTTACCCTTTTTTTTGCTTACGAATTGAGGTTGGATATGAAACGATTTTTATTATTAATGGTGATGATGTGGTCACACTCATCACTTTTTGCAGCACCTATCTATGTTGAACATGATTGGTTAGCTAAAAACCTTGAACAAGACAATATAGTCATTGTCGACATGACCAGTGATAACGTTCAGTACTTGCGTTATCACATTCCTGGCGCGGTGCGGTTGTCTTATCAAGACATTGTGACGAAACGCAAAGATAAGGTATCAGTCCGTTTACCTGAACCACAATTTATTAAAGTATTGGGCAGTCTTGGTATGACAGCCGATCAGCATATTGTTATTTATGATGATATGGGTGGACTCGAAGCTGGGCGTTTATTCTGGGAACTCGAACGAATAGGGCACGATAAAGTTTCGGTATTACGCGGCGGCTTAGTTAAATGGGTATTAGAAGGGCATCGGGTTGATAATGTGCCAGTTAATCCGCTGCCAGCAATCTATAAAGCGAACAAGAAAGGGCGTTTGAATGAGGCAACACTGGAGGATGTAAAAAATAACCAATCTGCCAGCTTGCTAGATGTTCGTTCACTGGAAGAATTTGTTGGGCACCCACGTTATCCGCGCAGTGGGCATATCCCCAAAGCGAAATGGTGGCCTTGGGAGGCCAATGTCGATTTTGAGCATGGCTTTGTGCCACGTAGCGACGAAATTTTGCAGTCTGAGTTAACTAAACTGGCTATAACGGACAAAGACAAACCACTCATTGTGTACTGTCGTTCAGGCCATCGTGCTAGCCAGAGTTATTTAACCCTACGTAGTTTGGGTTATAGCAATGTGAAACTTTATGATGCATCAATGGCGGAGTATGAAAAACAGCCTGATTTACCACTAAATAAGGGTAAATAAGCCTAAAGATCTGCCCAAAATGGACGTTACAGCGGGTAAGGCAATGAAAATTGACCTATCCGATCAGTAACAGTGAGTTGTAAACAATGGCAATTAACTCAGTCTTGGCAACAGGTGTTCAGGGTATTCAGCGTGGTTTAAGCAGCGCCCGTGAGCATGCTCAGCAGGTAGCCAGTTTCGGTACAACGGATCGAGATGCCTCTGTGTCGAGCCTTGCAGAGCCCCTGATAGGCTTACGTCAGGACTTGGCTCAGGTGCGTGCCTCATCGGAAGTTGTCGCGACGGTTGATGAGATGTTAGCCAGCCTATTCCGTGATCTTAACGAAAATAATTAACTTAGATTGGTAAAAAAACAGCGGTCGCAAGCTGTTGTATGATGTTTTTTATACGTCTGCGTGAACTCTCTGAAATAATCTTCGCCATGGTATCTTGTGTGGCAACCAGTTTGCCAAATAATCGCTCAAAACTGAGGTTGGCGATACCTGCTTCCATACTGTTGGTAATGAGTAACAGTTGACCTTGCTCACCCCTAAAATTACTTAGCCGCCAAACTGCAATTTCGATATTTCGGGCTGAATTGTAGAGCTTTTGTGGATCAAGTTCGTCAAAAAAGAAAAGCTCGGTTTTATAGCTGTAGGCACTGTGAATCATTGAGTGCAGCCCCCAAATAAATTTAGCTACACGATCGCCGCTAAACTTTGTATCTAGACTTAACTCAATGTTTTTAATTGCTTTGTCGCTTGGTAATTTGACACCATAATCTTTTTTGAAAAGCCGCGTAACACACCGTTCAATATTGGGTGTGCCGCCTTTGCAATGGCGTGGATTCAGCCGGTAGAGCTTATAAGCGAGCTCATTTAGGTATTGGTCAATCTGGTATAGATGAATATCTGCAACCGTGTCGATGTCGCTCTTGGCTAGGTAACCGATTTCGCTTTCCGCACTGTTTCCAGTTGGTGATTGCGGCGTCGTTGCTGAGCAGGCACTTAAAAATAAGATAAATAGCGGTATTGTGTGACGAAGCAGCATAAAAGCACATTTCTAACATTGTTATAAGCCTATTCTAACGGTCTTAGAGAACTAAAGAAAAGCCTAGGATTGCCGACTCATTACTAGTAGCCAGTCAATGATGGTCTGGTGTAGCGCGTGAGCGCTGAGATGAGTTTCTGAGAAGGCATAATGGGTATAGATAACAACAATGGTTGATTCCTCAAAAACGCCTGATTCACACTACCTTGAGAACTGTGGTGGGGTTGATGAACTAGTTATCCAGCATGCAACGCTAGTAAAGCGGATTGCATATCACTTGAAGGCAAGGTTGCCTGACTCGGTACAGATTGATGACCTAATACAAGCTGGCATGATCGGTTTGATAGAGGCTGGTCGAAACTTCGACTCAGGGCAGGGCGCACGATTTGAAACTTATGCGGGCATTCGCATTCGTGGTTCCATGTTAGATGAGTTACGTAAAAACGACTGGGCTCCAAAATCTGTACACAAAAAAGCGCGCGATTTAGCCGAAGCAATACGGGTTATTGAAGGGCGAACGGGTCGTGACGCACGCGATCAGGAAATTGCTCAGGAGTTAAACATCGAACTCGATGAGTACTATCAGATTTTACAAGACAGTCATGCCTGTATTGTAAGCATGGATCAATATGGTCTAGATAAAGAAGATTTTTTACCAGGGCTAGTCGACAACAGCAGTGAGCCTGGACAACTGCTAGTGAAGGCACGTTTTAAAGAAAGCCTTAGTCATGCCATTTCTGGGTTACCTGATCGGGAACGCATTGTAATATCGCTTTATTACGAGTCAGAGTTAAACTTACGCGAAATAGGATCAATTATTGCAGTGACAGAATCGCGTGTCAGTCAATTATTAAACCAAGCACATGCGCGGCTTAATGCGCGATTGCGTAGGTGGCAAGAACAGTAAAGTCAATATTGATCTCTCTGGCAGACTCGGCGATAGTTAATGTTATGAATACTTGGAATCGAGATAAATGAGCCATACCATTAATCATAAACGTAGCCATGATTTAGAACGGTTATATGAAATAAATTTTCAACTTTTATTGAAATTGGTGCCGCACTTACGTGAGATGAAGTCAACGGGTGTGTCAACTGTGCTGAACGCACCCGATTTACATCTACGTATCCTTGAACGCAGCCCCTACACCACGGTTATTTCTTTAACTCATGAGTTCATGGCCGGCCCAGCTTTATTGCCTGCACCTGATTTATGGATAAGAATTTGTCATGATGCTTGCGTTGCAGAAGCCATTGCTAATCAGGATGGCCATAGCCCAGCTCATGCTCGTACTTACACTTGGCATAAAGGCTTGGATACTAACATTAAATGGCAGCTTAATACCTTTGCGGAGAAATGGTTAAAGGACTGTCTTAAGCAAGGACATCAATTTAAAAATTCAGAATCTTATTCAAAGGTTTTATCAGTCTAATAAAAAAAATTAGCTATTTATTTTGTCTAGATAGGTCTTTAATTAGTGAGTAGGTTGTAATTTCTATAGCAACAAAGTTGGAGGTGTAGAATATGAATCGTACCCATCAACATAATCGCGAAAGTGTTATTGTCAGTCGCGACCAGCAAAATAGGGATATGGAAAAAGATCTGGACGATAGGGTCCCGATTGAAGGTATTCATCAAAGTATCATTATTACAGATCCATTTGGGAACGAATGGGATGATACAGGTGATTTCGGTGAAATTGATTTTCGTACCGTTGATGAATAAAGGCGGAAAATAATTTTCTAAGCTAGTTTATTGTTTTATGATCAGCGCAGGGCGCCATTTTGCTTGCGTTACTTTCCATTGCCCATTTGTTTTTAACCAGTGCGTACCGACTTTAAATAGTTTGCCACGTTTAGGGATCTGTTCTGGGCCACCCGCCACGCCACTATAGAAAATTATTTTTGCAATATCCCCATCGAACTCGATTTCAATGTCAGCCAGGTAAAGATGAATGACTCGGTTGTTATTGAGGTGGAAATTAACAAAAGTATTTAATGATTTGAAATTGGGGTGAGACGGGCTCTTATAGCTGGGATCAATATGTTGCATAAGCTGTTCTGGTTGGTGTGATGTAATTGCCTTACGCATGGCTGCTATGTTGCTACGCAGAGCAAGTTCATCTTCTGATGAATCACAACCAGAAACAGATGCGATGCAAAAAAGAATGAAAACAATACTGTAGATGCTGAATTGATTAATCATGTGTCATCCTGATCAGCACGGAGTTGCTGTGCGAGTTTTTGTTTGATTTCTGAAATAGGAACGATTGTACCGTTGTTAATGCCTTCGCAATGTTTTGCTTCTTGATTCCACGATTTTAAGTTATCAACTATTTCTGGCCAGTAAGGGTAAGTACGGCACTGGACTGGTCGTAAGCGATATATTTTACATTGGCCGTTATTGTTTAAAAAAGTACAGCGACCATTTTTCATTCTTGCAGTCAGGGTATTGCGAGTCAAGTGAGTGATATAACGGCGCCGGAACCAATTTTCAGTAATACCAAGGTGTAGTCTAATGCGTTCGGCTTCTTTTTTGCTCATGGCAATATAGTGATCATCGCTGCCAGTGCAACACTTTCCGCAACCCGTGCAATGAAAACGTAACGGCTGGGTGTTATGTATCATTGTTTATATTTGCCACGCGCACAACACCGCTGTTTATTTTCCCATCATACTTAAGGTCAAACCATCTATAACCTGCCTCAATGCTGTCAGTAGCGAAATCATTGCTATGTGGTAAATATTGATGGCAGGTTGACGGGCATGTGAAGTGATCGACGTCATTGATGACGGTCGTATAATCTTGATGGACATGGCCGTATGTCACTGCCTTAATATTTGTATAGTTGGCAATAAAATCTATAAAGGTATCGGCATTTAATAAGTTGATCTTATCAATCCACGCACAGTTGATTTTAAGCGAAGGGTGATGCATGGCTATTAGGGTATATTTGTCTTTGTGATTATCTAATGTTTCTTTGATGTGTTGCATTTGTTGTTTGGAAATCAGGCCATGCTCTTGACCTTGTACTTGTGTGTTAAGCATCAACACTAACCAGTTCCCTTGAGAAAAATAAGGCACTGTCGAAATTTGTTGTTGGTTTAAATATTTATCCATATAAGTTGAATCATCATGATTGCCAGCGAGTGTATAGACAGCTTTGTTAAAGTTTGAAAAATTCTGAAAGAGTTTTTTATAACTTTTTTCTGAGCCATCGTGGCTTAAATCACCGGTGGCTAGAACGATACTGTCTTCGGGTTCATTTTTATTGATTGAATCGATAACAAGGTCTAAATGTTTTTCAGGGTTGCGCCCAAACCATTGTTGATGGCCATCTGATGAAAAATGGCAATCACTGATCTGAATAATGCGTATGTCTTTGTTGGCATTTGTCATAAGCTGCTAGCACTATAAATGATGGGTCATAAAACAGCCAGATTTCAAACGATGGCATTAAAAGATGATTCTGTAATTGATTAGCTCGCAGCGGTAGGTAGTCGGCGGCTTAAGATATCGCTTCATCAGCGAAGCGAATTGATTCAATCTTCCAATCTTGTTCACTTGCTTCGAGGATAAGACAGGATGGGCCACCTTTTGTTCGTGTTTCACCTGCAGCGCCGGGATTTATCACCCAGGGTAATACGTCAGTGTCACAAATCAATTTGTGACTATGGCCGTAGACAATTGTGCGTGCATCAGGGAAGTGTTTGCGCATTACAGCGTGATCAGGATGGTGACCACCGTGCATATGACCATGCACAACAACCAAGCTTCCACCGGGTAGCTCAAGGTGTCCGATATCATCGATTTTCTCTAGCGTGGAATGTTCATCCTCGTTCCAGATAAATTCATTGTCATTATTGCCTCGAATAGCGACTATCTGTCCACTGCGGGGGTGCATTTGGTCGAGCACCTGTTTGCCCATGATGTCACCAGCATGAATCGCAATGTCACAGCCAGTAATAACATCAGCAACACGTGGATCAAGTACGCCATGGGTATCAGAGATAATAGCAATACGAGTGACAGAAGTAGTAGCCATGATTAAAAATGATCTCGATCTTCAGAAATTGTGGCGCGAATAATAGCGAAAGATTATGCTTACGTCACCTGCTAGAGAATAATGAGGATGTATAGATGACGGATTGCCTGTTTTGCAAAATGGTCTCGGGAGAGATTAAACCTGATACAGTTTATGAAGATGACAATGTACTGGCATTTAGGGACATTAACCCGCAAGCGCCAATGCATGTCTTGGTTATCCCAAAGCGGCATATCTCAACATTGAATGATTTAAATGAATCAGATGCGCAACTGGCTGGTCAATTGACATTAGCGGCCGCAAAAATAGCGGAGCAGGAAGGTGTTGAGGAATCTGGTTACAGAACAGTAATGAATTGCAATGCGGCAGGTGGTCAAACTGTTTTTCATATCCATATGCATGTCTTGGCTGGCCGAAATCTCAGCTGGCCTCCAGGCTAGTGCTCAACGCATCTGGTTATAGTGAGCCATGCCAACGAATAAGACGATAAGCGGCAGCATGAGGCTCAGTGGGTTAAAGCCGACAAAGCTAATTAAGGTTGCTTGCTCAATCACTATCATGCTTGTAAACAGTAAAACACCCCATTTTCGCATTTGCCAGTAGCCTATTATGGCGATGAGTTGCCCCACACTGAGGGCGAGGTAATAGATATGAAACCATTCAGGCATAGCCGTGAGATTGGCATTTGAAAGATTGTAGAGGCTGTAACCCACCAGTAAGGTCCATATTAAACATATAGCGTTAATGGTGCCGGGACGATCATCAAAATTCATTTTCTATCACTTTTGTCTAAGGGCGCTGTATTTTGAGGGTTTACTAAAGCGCATGCAATAAAAAACGGCGTGTTGACCTATGTCAACACGCCGTTTTTTCGATAGTCGCTTATCTAAATTAGCCAACAGCGTACTTTTGCTTCATTTCCTGCGCTTTTTGGGCTTGCTCATGATCATAGGCTGCGCCTGACCAAAGCATGTCATAGGCGATTTCTTCATTACCATTTTCACATAGCTCAAGCACTTCTAGGAACAATGGCTGGAAAGTTTCACTGCGATGAGACGCTTCATGATCTTCAAAGGTGTTCCAGAAGGTGATGATAAGCGCTTCTTTACCCTTCATGCTACTTTCGACAGCTTGCCCGACAGTGCTACCTTCATTGGAAATATTGCCACTGTTAAGACAGACCAAACCGCCCACAAAACCGGTCTCAGAATGGTAAGTTTTAACATTTTCGCAGAGGATAGCGACACGTTCCTGCAAGTCATCGATACTGTACTCAGGCTTTAAGATGACTCGATTGATGGTAACAATCCCATCATGTGGAAAACCGCTAATTAAATTGGACATAATTACACCTCCTTTATTAGTAAATCATTATTTACTAATATATAGATTGATTTTAATTATGTCAATAGCAAATAAACTTATGAAGTAAGCTTATAAGTAATAGATTATACTTATATGTCTGTTTTATATGAGTTTATTGACCTGTTTTTCAGCGGCAAGCCAGTCTTCTAGCTCGTTGCCTGCTTCAAAATTACGATTTAGAGCAATGAAATAAGCAGCTTCTTGAACCATAGTGATTCTATTCAATTTACTAATTTTAGGTCTGGTTGACCGCTTTTTTGCTGGTTTAGCGGCCTTACTGGCCTTTTTAACCGACTTATTTATTGGCTTTTTTTTCTTAACAGCACTTTTTTTATCGACTTTGGGCTTGTCGCTTGATGACTTACGTGTAGCCATGAAAACCTCCTCCGTAATGTTTCCAACCTTACAAAGTAACCTTGTAAGCCTGTGACTATACGCTTAAAAACACGATCTGAAAGTATAAAATACACAGTCATTCCACATTTTTACAAGGGTAGATAGGTGCTTAATTGCAAAAAGTGGTGCTACAATGCAGAAATTCAATTTTTCGGACATAGTCAAGGATGCAAGTTCGTACACTCCCAAGTTTAGTTTTACCACGACTGCCATCAAACGCAGCACCGCGTACAGTTGCGCCTGTTATAGGAACAGATGAGCGAAGCCAACCGCCTGTTATTATTCCTGCGACACGTAATCGCCGACCTGAATCATCCGATGTAGAATTATTAGCCACTCAAAACCAACGTTATAGTTATGTAAAGATTGATACTGATGGCTCAAAAACAACAAGGGCACTTCAGACTTACATAAATATTGAAACGCAACAAGAACAGGAGCGTTCTCAAACCCTGTTTGGTATTGACGTGCTTGCCTAAAGAATGAACGATGTTTGGAATTGGCGGACTAATTAGTAATACAATAATATAAGATCGTCATCACACATGCTTCTTAAGAATAAAAATATTTCAATTCAAAAAACATTATTATTTATTCACTTAATATTAATATCTAGTTTCGTTAAAGCGGGCGCATTCGAGCAATTATTTGCACCTGAGTCGGTTTTGCAGGAAGCATGGTTAGCCTACAATAAAACATCAACTCAGAAAATTGATCATAGTGTCTGGAATTATTTTTTAGAAAAAAATGTTACGCAGAGTGACGACAGAATAAATCGAATCGCTTACGCATCTATTTCAGATGCAGACAAAGCTAAGTTGAAATCCTATCTAGAGTTGATGCAGAAAATTTTAATTAGCGAATTTAACCGTGATGAGCAACTGGCGTACTGGATCAATCTTTATAATGCTACAACAGTAAATGTTGTGATTAATCATTATCCAGTGAAAAGCATTCGCGATATAGATATTTCACCAGGGTTATTCTCTGATGGCCCATGGGGAAAGAAGTTACTTAAAATTGAAGGGCGGGCGCTTTCTTTAAATGATATCGAGCATGGGATATTACGACCAATATGGAAAGATGCCCGCATTCATTATGCAGTAAACTGTGCATCAATATCTTGTCCAGATTTAAGTGAACGGGCTTATAGCGCAGAAAATATTAATGAGCAATTAGATACTGCTGCGACAAGATACATATCACACCCGCGGGCAGTTCGTTTTACTGACGAAGGTATCATAGTGTCAAGTATCTACAGCTGGTTTCAAAAAGACTTTGGTGAACGAGAGTCTGACGTCATAAAGCACCTTCAGCATTATGCAAATCATGATATGACAAACAAATTATCAGGCATTGAATTCTTTGAAGGGGATGACTACGACTGGTCATTGAATGACGCGAAGAGCAGTAATAAGTGATTTCAATTGTTATTCCAACTTTAAATGAACAAAAGGCACTACCTGCAACCCTAGAACAAATCGCCACTCAGCAAGAAGATGCTGAAATTATTATTGTCGATGGAGGTAGTGTTGATGAGACATATGAATGCATTGATAAGTATAAATATATAAAGCTGATTAGGGCGCCACGTGGACGAGCAAGCCAAATGAATGCGGGTGCTAGCATTGCAAAAGGAGAGTGGTTGTTGTTTTTGCATGCTGATGCTTTATTGCCAGAGAAAGCATTATCTTTAATTCAGCAGCAAACAAAACTCGCAGGTGGATTTAGGCATAAATTTTCAGGCGGTGTTTGGGGGCTGAGACTTGTTTCTTGGTTGCATAATCTTCGCTGTAAGCTAACAGGCGTGTTTTATGGCGACCAAGCAATGTTTATACGCAGGCGTTTATTTGTAGAACTAGGTGGTTTCCCAGACGTAGCGCATTTAGAAGATCTTCTATTCAGTGAAAAACTACTTAAACATACAAAACCCGTCTTATTACCTTTAGAAGTTATCAGTGACTCTCGAAAGTTTGAGCAGCAAGGTGTTTGGTTAAGTCTATTTCGCGTAATTCAGATACAACTCTGCCATGAATTGAAGTTGGCCCCACCTACGAAAAAATTCTTTGAGAGCATTCGTTAGTCGCCGAGATTATTGATTGTAGTGGGTGCGGGTTATGCTGTGTCTAGTATCTATTTCAAATATGAATCGAGCACGAGAAGAGGGGGCTTTAAGTGTGTTACGTGTGATACGTTCAAAGAACATAATGAAGCGTTTAATTTCTTGTTCACTCATGCAAGTATATTGACCGCTGCTATGCCGCACTGACTTTTTAAGTTTGTTTTCTTGCAATGTTCGCCACTCTAATACTTTATTGTAGCTGGGGATTTTTAGCATAATCAGTTCATCTATTTCGGAAAAACATCGTGCATAACCACCCTTTAACTGTTTATTAACATATTCACGCCACTGGCCACTAGCATCTTCATGTGCTTCTAGTGTATTAATAGGCTCGAGCAGTGAACTTCTATGCTCAGCTGTCGCGCCGACACACCAACCTTCAAACAAAATAATATCAGGGCACTTATCAATACTCTGCCAGTCATCTTGCTTGTTTCTGTCGTCTAATGCTTTGTTAAACGTAGGGATGCTCAAGGGAGCACCATTTGTCTTTTTTAAACGCTGTAGGATGTTAGTGCCTAGTTCGATATCATGTGTGCCTGGAACGCCGCGCGTAGCCAGTAGAGGGTGCACTGTTTCACTAAGGTTTATGCGTTCAGCTTTAGTTAGGTATAAATCATCAATAGAAATACTAACAACCGACTTGCCGTATTCATCAGTAAGCAATTGCTGAATTATTTTTGTAAAAGTTGTTTTTCCTGAGCCCTGTGCACCGTTAATGCCTAATACAAAAGGTCGAGGTGATTGTTGTGCTAACCAGTGTGTAAAAGGAATGTATAGTTCGGTTAGTAAGTTTATATTCGTGTCAGAGGTAGGTATTGATTCGTGCGAGAGCAGTACTTTATAAGACTGAAGATGCTTGTCAGTTAGTGACTTTTTTTCGTCTTCACTGAGTACACTCAGCTCAGAGGGCCACAATATATTCTTATCCTGAGTCATTGATAGAGTGGCTTTTGCATTGAGAATGATATTGTTACGTTAACATGGAATGATATTCATATAAATATTTTAAAGGCCTAAAGAAGCCAGCTCAAAATTTGAGCTGGCTGTAGGTCTTACGCTACGGCTTTTTGTTGCAGGTATGCCTGTAACGCTTCAGTTCCACCAATGTGTTTACCATCAATAAAAACTTGAGGAACGGTTTCTTGTCCAGTAATGGCTCGCACAGAACGAAGCGATGCGTCTTTGCTGAGTACAATTTCTTCAAAGCACATGCCGTTTTCAGTTAATATTGCCTTGGCCTTGCTGCAGAATGGACAACCAGGCCGCGTAATCATGCTGATCGTTAGCGGTTTAACGGCTGCTGGGTTGATGTAGTTAAGCATCGTATCTGCATCTGAGACCTCAAAAGGATCGCCAGGCACATCGGCTTCAATAAATTGTTTTTCGATGACGCCATCTTTCACCAACATTGAGTAGCGCCATGAGCGCTCACCAAAGCCAAGATCAGCTTTGTTGACTAACATACCCATGCCTTTGCTAAATTCACCATTACCGTCTGGGATGAGGGTAATATTTTCTGCCTCCTGATTTTCCTTCCACGCATCCATTACGAATGCATCATTCACAGATAGACAGACTATCTCATCTACGCCGTTGCTCTTTAACACTTCTGCAAGCTCATTGTATCGAGGTAGGTGTGTAGACGAACATGTAGGGGTAAATGCACCGGGCAATGAAAACACGACGACAGTCTTGTTCTTGAAGATGCTATCGCTTGTTACATCGACAAACTCATTATTTTGACGTGTTTTAAATGTCACAGATGGTACATTTTGGCCTTCACGATTTTCCATGTTTAACTCCTTTACGTTAATAAATTGTCAGATTCAGTGTTTGACTGAATATGTTGCGTATTGTCAGCCATATGCAGTGATTGCAAAAATCGTTTGTTTCTACCATAATGATAGTTATTAGCGATTGAGGTGATTATGAAATTACGAGACTTGGAATACCTTGTTGCCGTTGACGAAGAACGACACTTTCACAAGGCTGCAGAGCGTTGCTTTGTGAGCCAACCGACACTCAGTGGGCAACTAAAGAAGCTTGAAGATGCGTTGGGTGTTCAGCTGGTAGAAAGAACAAACCGTCATGTAGCAATGACCGATGTTGGGTTGGCGGTGAGTCAGCAGGCTAGGCGCGTTCTTGCAGAGGTAAAAACGATTCACGATATTGTCCAAACGTATGAGGACCCTATGCAAGGTGAATTACGACTCGGCTTAATACCGACGGTGGCACCGTATCTTTTGCCCGTCATTATGCCAGATTTAAAAAAGTTATTTCCCAAGCTTAAGCTCTGGTTATATGAGTACCAGACACATCTTTTGTTAGAAAAACTCGAGCGAGGGGAATTAGATATATTGATTTTAGCATTACCAATCGAAAAACATGCCTTCGTTGAAGTAGATCTGTTTAGAGAACCTTTTCGTCTGGCCGTGAAGCGTGACGATAAGTTAACCAAACAACGTAACGTTAATTTAGGTGATATAGCGGATAAACATCTTCTGCTATTGGAAGAAGGGCATTGTCTGCGCGGACATGTGCTCGATGCGTGTCATGTGGTTGGTGCTAAAGAAGATGCTCATTATCAAGCGACAAGTCTTGAAACATTACGACATATGATAGGTGAAGGCGTTGGTATGACATTGATGCCTGAGCTGGCGATACCGAAAACGGTAGCAAAAAAAGATCCTGTCCAGTATATCGAATTCAGTGATCCTAAACCTAGTCGCAGAATTGGAATGCTATATAGAAAAAACAGTTATCGTGGAGATGTATTCAATAATATTGGCGAGGTTATTCGTTCTGCATTACCCGTGAGCATGTTCTTTTGAATAATGCATGAAAAAGCGACTAAGTTAGTTTTTTTACTTTGAAGCGACGACCTTTAATTTTGCCTTCAGCGAGTACTTTTAATGCTTGTTTGGCAATAGAACGTTCAACAGCTACGTAAGCAATATAATCAAAGATATCAATTTTTCCAATCTGTTTGCCTTGGATTACTTCATTGGCCGTTAATGCACCCAATATATCGCCTGCGCGGACTTTGTTTTTGCGGCCGCCATTGATTGATATCGTCACCATTGCCGGGATTAATTTGAAATGTTCACGGGGTTTTAGTGTGGCAACGTGATCAATACGCAGTGATGTATCTTGATATTTTTCAATGGCATTTATCTTCGGTGATTCAGAAGCCATGAATAGACTGAGTGCTATGCCAGATTTTCCTGCGCGGCCAGTTCGACCAATTCTATGCACATGTACTTCAGGATCTGGGGATAACTCATAGTTTATGACGACTTCTAGATCTTTAATATCCAGCCCTCGAGCGGCGACATCGGTAGCAATAAGAATTGAACTACTTTTGTTTGAAAACTGAACCAGTACTTGGTCGCGCTCTTTTTGTTCTAGATCACCGTGTAAGGCAATGGCATGAAAGCCGCGTTGCCAGAGTTCATCTGCAAGTTCCTGACACTGATATTTACGATTACAGAATACGACGGTTGATTGTGGTTGATAGTGGTGCAACAAAGCGACAACGGTATCGGTGCGCTCACCATGGTCTATTTCGTAAAAGACCTGTTTTATTTTATGCTCATCATGCGTTGTCTCTACACGGATCTCAACGGGCTCACTTTGTAACGTTTCACTAATGTTTTTAATTTCATCAGGGTAAGTAGCCGAATATAATAAGGTCTGAGTTTGTTGCGGTATCATCTCAATGATTTCCATCATTTCATCGTGAAAACCCATATCTAACATACGATCAGCTTCATCAAGTATCAGCATGTTTATGTTTGATATATCCAAGGAACCCTTGAGAAGATGTTTTAAAATTCGACCAGGCGTGCCAACAGCGATATGAGGAGGATGTTCCAGTGATGCGAGTTGGGGACCAAATGGTTTACCACCACATAAGGTTAGAATTTTTGTATTTGGAATTGCACGTGCGAGTCGCCTGATTTCTTTGCTGACTTGATCGGCGAGCTCGCGGGTAGGACAAAGAATAAGCGCTTGCGTTGTATACTGCTCTACGTCAAACAGATGCAATAAACCAATCGCGAATGCAGCGGTTTTACCACTGCCTGTTTTTGCTTGCGCAAGAACATCTTTACCTTCAAGAATAGCCGGAATACTTTGCGCTTGAATAGGCGTCATCTCGTTATAGCCTAGTGACTGAATATTCGAGAGAAATTCGGCTGTTAAGGGTAATGATGTGAAAGTTGTGTTAGTCACTGGATCCAGTCTTTATATGAGTGATGAGGCTGGCGCATCATAGCAGATATATAAAGGCATTTGGCTTCAATAATAGGGAAATATTATAAAATCAGCCATCTATGTATAAATTCAATGAGATTTATGAGTGTTAATGACGCGGTGATTTTAAATATTTAGCTTATATCTGGTATGATCCAACACTAATATTTACTATCATTTTGGAGAATCTCATGGCAACGGCCAGCGCAAGACATATACTCGTAGAAACTGAAGAACAATGTGAAGACTTGAAAAAACAAATAGCAGACGGCGCTAGTTTTGCTGATGTTGCTAAAGAACACTCAAAGTGCCCATCAGGTCAAAGCGGCGGTGAACTTGGTGAATTTGGTCAAGGCCAAATGGTACCGGAATTTGATAAAGTCGTTTTCAATGATGACTTGAATGTAGTGCATGGTCCTATTCAGACTCAATTTGGTTACCATTTATTAGAAACAACTAGCCGTTCAGACTAGTTGAATGGTAGGCGTAATTAGGGGCTGGCAATTTGTCAGCCTTTTTTTTATTTGTAGAGAATATCTTGTCGTAACGTAATGCCATAAAAAGGAAATACTATGTCATCAGTAAGCGTTGAAGGTAGTTGTTTATGTGGAGCAGTTAGTTATAAAGTGACTGGCGATCCGGTGCGTTTTTTTCACTGCCATTGTCAACGTTGTCGTAAAGCAAGCGGTACAGGGCACGCCAGTAACTTATTAATGACCCCGCACACAGGTATTACATGGATAAAAGGTGAAGCACTTCTAGGCAGGTATAAAGTACCTGAAGCGGAGCGTTTTTATAATTGTTTCTGTACACAGTGTGGCAGCCCCATGCCACGTGTTGTGCCAGAACTTGATGCGGTATTAATCGCTGCTGGTAGCCTTGATTCAGATTCACCAATTCCACCTCAGGCTAGGATATTTTGGGACTCACGCGTTGATTGGAGTTGTGAAGCGGCTGATTTGCCGACTTACGCAGAATATCCTGAAGGGGTCTAGCTCAATAAGTAATCACTCGTTTTTATATTTAACGGATGCTATAAAAGCGGTTAGTTTTGTTCTTAATATAGGTAAGCCAGCTTTTACTAATGAATAGACTCCGATATCTATTAACACTGCTAATATTCTTATTAAGCTGTAATAGCGTAATGGCTGTACAGCCACTGGAACTAGAGGTTGAAACTGACCAGCAAACCTTGTTTGTTACTCGCTACCCTGCGCAAGGTAAGCAACTGATAATATGGATAGCCCCTGGCTACGGTTCACATCAACGTACATTTGAAATATCAGAAAAACTGGCTGCGCGCGGTATTGAGGTGTGGCATGTTGATCTTGCTGATAGTTTGTTCCTCCCCAAAAACACATCAACACTGCGTTCCCTCGATGGTAAGTATGTCGCCAGTTTAATAGACGCTGCACATAATGAGACAGGCAAAAACATAACATTATTAACACGTTCTTATGGTGCACTGCCTTTGCTGCAAGGGGCTCGCGTCTGGCAGCAACGCCATAAGCAAGATAAAACTGATTATCTTAAAGGTGCGATTTTATTTTCACCTGAATTGTACAGCGCTGTACCCGCACTAGGTTTGCCCGCGGTTTACGCTGATATTAGTTTTTCGAGTAATATCCCGATAATGATATATCAAGCAGGTAAGCGCAGTAATCGATGGCAGTTAGGACAGTCACTTGAAAACTTAAGAAAAGGTGGCGCAGAGGTTTTCTTTAGAATTAAAGAAGGTGTGGTTGGGATATTTTATGAAAATGATACCTCTGCAAATATATCTTCAGTACTGAATGATATCCCTGCAGATATTGATAAGGATCTTAAGCTATTTAATTTGTTGCGCATTCCAAAAGAGCCTGCAGTACTTTATAAGGTTGAAAATAAAAGCCCACGTGGTTTAGATACCAGTTTGCGAAAGTTTAAAGGTAATCCGAAACCGCTTGCTTTAGACCTTATGACAGCAAAGGGCGAACCTTTCATACGAAATAGTTACCTTGGCAAAGTAACCGTTGTTAATTTTTGGGCGACGTGGTGCCCACCCTGTGTTGAAGAAATTCCGTCGTTAAATAACTTACGTACACAAATGAAGGGTAAACCATTTGAATTGATTTCTGTTAATTATGCTGAAGATGAAGCCGTTGTTAAGCAATTCCTCAAGCAGGTCAATGTTGATTTCCCCGTCTTACTTGATCAAACAGGTCGCGTTTCCTCAGAGTGGCATGTGCTTGTGTATCCGTCGACATTTATTATTACGCCGACAGGCAAGATCGAATACGGCGTTAACGGTGCAATTCTTTGGGATAGTCCTGATGTGGTCAACAAGTTAACAACGTTACTGCCTTCGGAGAGTTTGCCTCGTTAAATTGTTATTGTGGCGTTCTAAATTATCGTGTAAATAGATGGCAATTTGTCATGATCTGGCTAATAAACTTAAAAAAAGTGTGATTTCTTGATCTTGCTCAAAGAAATATTAATAAATTGGCCTCAAACTGCAGTAATACTAATATAGGCGCGGGGGGAAAGTCGTGTTTGGTGAACATCATTATTTGGCAAAAGATTTGCCAAAATATAAAGAGAAAATTCATGAACTTAAGTTAGATGATAGTCATTTTTCTAAGTTATACAGTGAATATGTGGAAGTTGATAAAGAAATCTATCGGATTGAGGAGGGTATTGAAACAACCTCAGATGAATACACGGAAAAATTAAAAATGCAGCGCGTTATGTTGAAAGACGAGCTCTATGACTTACTTAAAAGATTAGAACGTAGCAAAGTAGTTGTTGAAGAGCTGGAAAAAATGAATGAATTGCTAGCGCGGCGAGAAGAGCTGGTTACGCGGTTGGAGTCTATCGAAGCTGACTACGGTCGAGGCTTAGATGCAAACTCTACAGAACGAGCGTTACAGTTAGAAAATGCCGAAGTGCTTGATCTCATCGCCAGTGCAGCAGCTGATGAACTTGAGCGCATCGAAAAAAAATTAGAGCGATTTGCCTAAGTTAGTTCATTTATTGGACACAAAAAAAGGCCCGCGAATGCGGGCCTTTTTTATGTTGCGAAAGACTAAGAATGCGGAGCTTATTACTTCTTCGCTTCGCGTTCTTGAGCTTCTTTAATAACGACTTCAGCAACATTTTTAGGACATGGCATGTAGTGTAAGAACTCCATAGAGAACTGGCCACGACCAGATGTCATTGTACGTAAGTCACCAATGTAACCAAACATTTCTGAAAGAGGACATTCAGCTTTGATACGAACACCGGTTGGGTTCTTTTCCTGATCCTTGATCATGCCACGACGACGGTTAAGGTCACCGATTACGTCACCAACATTGTCATCAGGTGTGTACACGTCAACTTTCATGATAGGTTCCATCAATTGAGCGCCAGCCTTCGGCATTGTTTGACGGTAAGCGCCTCTGGCTGCGATTTCGTAGGCAATCGCAGAGGAGTCAACTGCGTGGAAAGCACCATCCATCAAGATTACTTTGAAATCTAAACATGGGTAACCAGCAAGTACACCTTTATCCATACTGCTCTTGAAACCTTTTTCAACCGCAGGCCAGAATTCGCGTGGTACGTTACCACCGGTTACTTTTGATTCGAACTCGTAACCACTACCTGGTTCACCCGGTTCAATAATGTAATCAATTTTTGCAAACTGACCAGAACCACCAGATTGTTTCTTATGCGTGTAGCTGTCTTCTGTAGCGCGAGTAATTGTTTCACGGTAGGCCACTTGTGGCTTACCAACTTCAACGTCAACGCCGTGAGTACGTTTAAGAATATCAACCTTAATATCAAGGTGAAGCTCGCCCATTCCTTTAAGGATAGTCTCGCCACTTTCTTCGTCTGTTTCAACACGGAAAGAAGGATCTTCTTTAACCATTTTACCAATCGCTATGCCCATCTTTTCAGAAGCGGCTTTATCTTTTGGTGTAACAGAGATAGAGATAACAGGTTCTGGGAAGACCATTGGCTCAAGTGTGCCAGGGTGCTTCGGATCACAAAGTGTGTGACCTGTTTGCACATTTTTCATACCAATAAAGGCAACAATGTCACCGGCTTCACAGCCATCTAATTCTTTACGATCGTCAGCTTCCATTTCGACGATACGGCCGATACGTTCAGTTTTACCAGTAAAGGTATTTAGCACGCTGTCGCCTTTGTTTAGTTTACCGGAGTAAACACGTACGAAGGTCAATGCACCGAAACGGTCATCCATGATTTTGAATGCTAAGGCGCGGAAAGGCTCATCAGCAGAAACGATGGCAAACTCGCCTGTTTCTTCACCTTCTTCATCAGTTAGTGGTTGTGGTGTAACTTGTGTTGGATCTGGTAGGTAATCAACAACACCATCCAGTACAGGTTGAATACCTTTGTTCTTGAAGGCAGAGCCACAGTAAGTAGGGAAGAAGTCCAGAGCAATCGTACCCTTACGAATACAACGCTTGATGTCTTCAATTGAAGGTTCTTCACCTTCTAGATAAGCTTCCATAAGGTCATCGTCTTGCTCAACGGCAGTTTCGATAAGTTGTTCACGGTATTCTTCAACTTTGTCGACCATGTCGGCAGGCACATCTTCAAGTGTGTAGTTTTCTGGTTGGCCTGAGTCATCCCATATCCACGCTTTACGTGTTAATAGATCAACAACGCCGGTGAAATCTTCTTCGATACCGATAGGTAGAACCATCACAAGAGGGGTTGCAGCCAGAACATTTTTAACTTGATCGACTACACGGTAGAAATCACCACCCATACGATCAAGTTTGTTCACGAAAATAACGCGTGCAACGCCAGATTCGTTTGCGTAACGCCAGTTTGTTTCTGATTGTGGTTCAACACCACCTGATGCACAGAAAACACCAACACCACCATCAAGTACTTTTAATGAACGGTAAACTTCAATGGTGAAGTCAACGTGTCCTGGTGTGTCAATGATGTTAAAGCGATGGTCGTCCCACGTACATGAAATGGCAGCAGACTGAATAGTAATGCCGCGCTCAGCTTCTTGTTCCATGAAGTCGGTTGTCGCTTCACCATCATGTACTTCACCGGTTTTATGAATTGTACCGGTGAGCTTAAGAATTCGTTCAGTGGTAGTTGTTTTGCCCGCATCAACGTGGGCGAAAATACCAATGTTTCTGTATTTGCTTAAATCTGCCATAACTCTGCTCTATATTAGTAAATCTAACGAATGCCACTGATTCTTGGCCGCGGCTGGCACCATAAATTAAGTCCGCCGACTTCCTTGGAAATCGGCGGCGACGCATTATAGCTAAAAGCGAGACAGAAGGGTAAGAAAATCACTGATTTAGGCCAAAAAGGGCATTCAGCCATCGTTTTGGTCATAAAAAGCTTAAAGACTAGGGTGGAAATAGGGCTACGGCGGAATCAATCTGGTACTAAAACGGCTTAGTAAGACTGCTTTCTGGCAGCATAATCATTAATAAGCACATCAATGGCCGCTTGTTCGTATTCGCGTAAGCCACTCATGACCATGTTTTTCTCACCTGAGCCGATAATGTCACCCTTATCTGACACAGAGAACTTCAGGCTGACAGTACCCCGTTTGCCATCAACGTGGAGAGTAGAGTCGGTCAATGTCAGTGTTGGATCAACAATATCAAGCTGTTCGATGTTAATGGTCATGCTTTCGTAGATAACAAGTGGGCGAGCTGGGTTGACCATAACATTATGTTTAGCCATTAGCGGCACCAGAATGTGGGGGAAAGTTTGGCCAGAAAACTCTACATAACGTCGGCTAAGGTTATTAGCGGATTCAGACTCAGTATTACTATCACCACTGTGTTTGATAGAAAGGTAGGTTTTATCTGAGATATCTTTAATAACAATCTCAGATTCTGTCATTTCGGGAAAGATAAGCTTACTTTCATCGCCGACCATGCCTGAGAAAGTGAAATGCATGTGTTGGCTGAGGCCATACTTATTCAAAACCAAGGCAAATAATAAATCACCAGGTACACAAAAGCGTTTTGCGTCCACATCGTGAATTGGATTGAAGTCACCAGCGATGGATTTTGCAAAATCACTGGCTTGCTCACGGGAGATCTGGATGGTGTCGCCGAGATCTTGATAAAATTTGTTTAAAAACATGATGACTACCAATTTCACTATGCTAAAGGAGTGTATCTTAGCAAATATTCGACAGACAATATTGGTATAATTGTGCTCTATTGATTATTAGTGGGCTGAGAAAATTATGGCTTCAGGTACGAAAACAGTTATTTATGCCGCATTGATAGGTAATGCACTTATTGCAGTGACCAAGTTTGTTGCGGCGACAATTACAGGCAGCTCGGCTATGTTATCCGAAGGCATTCATTCCTTAGTGGATACAGGCAATCAATTGTTGTTGTTATATGGAATGAAGCGTGCCGCAAAACCTGCGGATGAAGAGTTCCCTTTCGGTCACGGTAAAGAGATCTATTTCTGGAGTTTTATTGTAGCGATGTTGATTTTCGCACTGGGTGGTGGCATTTCAATTTACCAGGGCTTTTATCATCTTCAAAATCCATCGCCAATAACAGACCCTTTAATAAATTATATAGTGCTAGGGTTGGCGATAATATTTGAAGGCGCAGCTTGGTTATTTGCATTACGTGCATTTAATAAGACAAAAGGTAAGTGGGGTTATCTTGAAGCAGTTCAGCGCGCCAAGGACCCCTCTGTTTTTGTTGTTTTATTTGAAGATTCGGCTGCAATGTTGGGATTGATTGTTGCTTTCGTTGGTGTGGCGCTGGCGCAGTACACTGGGAATCTTTATTTTGATGGTGCGGCGTCAATATTAATCGGTTGTATTCTAATTGGCACAGCAATTTGGTTAGCATGGGAAACTAAAAGTCTATTGATTGGTGAAAGTGCCAACAAAGCAACTGTACGAGGCATTAGAGTTCTGCTTAACGATAATCCACTCGTCGAGCATGTAAACGAAGTATTGACGATGCATATGGGGCCTGACTTTATTCTTGCAAATATTAGTATCGACTTTCTTGACAGTTGCAGTGCAGATGAAATTGAAACAAGCATTGCTGGAATGAATAAAAATATAAAATTAAAATTCCCGCTAATTAAACGCATCTTCATTGAGGTCGAGAAGCATCGAGTGGCATCAGCAAAGAATGAATTGCCATCAGGTTAAGATAACGCATATTAACGTCGTAAAATTGCTATCCATCGACCTAAATTTAATAAGCTAGCGAGTGAGCCTGAGACATAGGTGAGTGCTGCTGCTGTTAATATTTTATGCGCATGCTTCATTTCATTCTCTGAAATATATTCACCATGTTTAAGAATAGGTAAGGCTCGCTTAAAGCTGGCATCCCACTCCACAGGCAGTGTAACAAGGTGTACCAGTGTGCCAACTAACATGCTGCCGATTGCAACAGCGAACAAGATAAACCCCACTCGAGGAGAACGTGCAATCAGCGCAATAAACGGCATAGCAATCATGGCGATGGCGCCAATTTTTTCAGCAACGATAGCAATTCCAACCGTCTGCTGCCTTAATTCAAAAGGTAGGTAGTTATTTTTGTGCTGAATAGCGTGGCCGACCTCATGGGCGGCAACGGTAATGGCCGTTAATGATTTGCCATTAAATTTGTCTTCAGTTAAACGTACAGTGCGATCGGTAGGATCATAGTGATCACCAGCTTCTGTTGTTTCGACCTTTACACCCTGTAATTTATATTTTTCGATTAAGTGCTGGGCAAGTTCGCCACCGGTACCAGGAAAGTGATCTTGTGGTGTGCTGTATTTTTTTAGCACATGACTGACCCAGTACTGCGGACCATAAATAATGGCAATAATAACAATTATTGCGAGGGCAATTAGCATGGTTTACAACTTTATAATCAAGGATATAGGAAATATATACTATTATTTGCGACGCCATTTTACCAGCACTGTATAGTGACTATACTTACTTAAGGCATACGGAGATGCTGGTTTCAGTGGATGTTCATTGCAGCGGAGATTCGCATGTACAAGTTGTTGTTAGCCCTATCAATATTCAGTGTAAATGTTGTTGAAGCATCTGAGCAATTGATCCCGATGGTTAAGTACGATGCACAAACCTTTTATGTCAATGTAACGATTGCTGATCAATTAACCGAAGAGTTTGTAATTGATACAGGTGCAAGTCATGTCACCATTTCAGATGCAACAATAAAAAACTTATTAGATAACCAACAGGCCACATTTGTCCGTTTCATGACTGGCGTCCTCGCTGACGGCTCAACAATTGATGTGCCTGTCTATCTCGTTAGCCGTTTAAAGATCGGTGCAAATTGTGAATTTAAAGATATTGAAGTTGCTGTTATAAAAGGTGGGGCACGTTGTGTGTTGGGATTAAGCGCTTTGCGTTATGCAGCACCGTTTACCTTTCACGTTGATCCACCTCAAATACAATTAAGTAACTGTTCGGCGGCTTGAAAAAGATGGTGGGAATAGCTCTCCCACCATCTATTATTTTTTAATGAGCACCGGTTAGTACAATGTCGATGTCATCGTCGGCATAAATAAGATCATTGTCAGCATCATACAGTTCTAATGCGGCCAGATCTGAACCACCTTGGTTGTTTTTTGCTTTAGTGATCACATATTTGTTACCAGCGAATTCGAATTGATCGGTAACTTCTCGTTGTGCAGGTTGTTGATCTTGAATATTGTATTTGTTACCAGCAAATTCAAACGTTTCCGCATTGGCCAAATTGCTTGTTAAACCGAGCGCCAATAAGGTAGAAGTGAGAGAGATTAATTGAAAGGCTTTCTTGTTCATGATGTTTTCCTCGTAGTTAAAATTATATTTTTAAGACACGCATTGCATGCTTGCTAGAGAAGACACCTACAAGGTCATTATTATTTCAATTTATTTTGTTTTTTTAATTATACTTGTGTTGCGTTAAAGGAATGCTGTATTAATAAAAAATCTGTCTCTAAGCATTTTTGCTGAAAAAAGTCCTAAATTGATGAATATTTGTAGGGGATAAAATAAATTTCAATATTTTTGAAAGATATCCGAAAATTTGGGGTCTTATCACTATGCAATCGCAACAATTACAATTTGAAGCACTGGTGAGCTCGTATTCGACAGATTTATACCGTTATGCGGTATGGCTTACGCACAGCAGCGATATCGCAGAAGAACTGGTTCAAGAAACCTATTTGCGGGCTTGGAAAGCAATTTCCTCATTAAAAGATAGTCGTTCGGCAAAAGCATGGTTGATTACGATCTTACGCAGGGAAAATGCACGGCGATTCCAGAAAAAACGTGCTGAAGATGCTGTAATCGATAATGTGAACCCAGATGAGTTATATGAAGTGTCGTTAGATGATATGGCTATAGAAAGTATGTCAATGCGACAAACACTTGAAAAATTGCCAGATGAGTATAAGGAACCATTATTATTACAAGTATTAGGTGGTTACTCTTGTGAGGAAATTGCTAGCATAATGGAAATTTCGGCTTCATCAGTAATGACGCGTTTATTTAGAGCAAGGCAAAAAATGCGTAAATTAATAGAAACCTCAGAAAATAGTCATGCTTTAGGCAGTAACAGGGGAATGAAATGAATTGTCTTAAATACAGACGTGCAATCTTAATTGACCCCAATGATTCTACACCTGCGTTAGCCGAACATGCCGGTACTTGTGCATCCTGTGCAGCATTTAAACATGATCAATTAAAATTTGAACAGCAGTTAAACGAAACCATCGACGTCAAAATTCCAGCTGGTTTAAATTCAAGAATCTTATTGGCGCAAAGTACCGGCAAGGTACAAACACAAAAACGTCATCGCAAACTTTATGCCGTCGCTGCGAGTTTTATTTTGGCTATTGGTATTATGGTCGGTGTTCAATTAAACCCAATTAATGAGCCAGTTGGTCAGTTAGTGTTGTCGCATGTTAATAATGAAACTAAACATTTGCACGATCGCCTGAATGTAAAGCAAACGAGAGTTCAAGAAATATTTAGTGAGCTTAATATGAAAGTGAGTGCTTCACTCGGCACTGTTAATTTTGCAGGAAACTGTGATATCAGAAATAAACAAAAAGGTGCGCATATTGTCCTGCAGGGTAAGAACGGACCGGTTACTGTTTTAATTATGCCGGCTGAAAAAGTAACGACACGTCACGCTATAGCGGATAACCGTTTCCACGGCGTTATCATCCCTGCGCAACGCGGTAGTTTCGCGATTGTAGGCAACCATAATGAAGCACTGGAACCTTATGTAACGCAATTGGGTAGAATTATTACTATGTGATGGTAATCGCTAGGTGAGTAGTTTTAACAAAAAAGCCACCCAAATGGGTGGCTTGTTTATTTGGTGGAGACGGCGGGAATCTGCCCATAGAACCCTTTCAGGTTTCATTATGGGTACCTTACCCTTTGGGCCAAGGCAACCCGCTACGCAGCTTCAAGTTCAGCAACCCAACCCAATAAAAAAGGCACCCACAAGGGGTGCCTTTGTTATTTGGTGGAGACGGCGGGAATCGAACCCGCGTCCGCAAATCCTCCGCCTTCGGCTCTACATGCTTATCCTGTTTATTGATTTAATCATGCAC